>JADEYI010000125.1_pt1 | contig 145386 bp, 137 predicted proteins | sample 8542331 | NCBI WGS metagenome assembly JADEYI01 (sample SAMN16510988, study PRJNA670497) | mine drainage metagenome | isolation source: biofilm near Copperflume 1 | place: Germany: Marsberg coppermine Kilianstollen | collected 2018-02
ATCAGGAAGGGTCGTGACAGGCCCCGATCAGGCCCGCCGGGCGCTGGAAGTTCGGCCTAGCGGCCCTTCTTGTGGGCTCGGGCATCCGCCTCGAGATCATGGCGCCTGAGATGCGCCTGGATGTCCCGCTCGCGGGCCTGGGCGATCGGTCGGGAGAGGCCCATGTTCGGGAGCATCGAGTGTCCCTCGACGTCGTCCTCGGTACCCTCGCGAGTCGTCGCGCCCTCGCGGGCCGTCGCGCTCTCGCGCGCCGTGATCCCTTCGCGCGGGCCCTTGCGGCTGCGCTTCACCTCGTCGGCTGCCATCGTCGGTCTCCTGTTCGGACATGCTCCCCGGCGTCGGCGATCCGGGCTGGGGCCATCTTCTGCCAGCGCGACTCGGCCGTCCAGTGACAGTCGAGACTCCGCCGGTGTCATCCATCTGACGCCCATCGTGGGCACGGCCCCCCGCTCAGGACCGCGGGATGGGTCGCATCGGGAAGACGCCCACGACGATCGGGGTGACCGGATCGTGCGACAGCTCGAAGCCCACCTCTCCCGCAGCGAGGAGCTCACCGAGCATCCGCCCTTCGCGATCCGGCAGCCCGAGGTAGATGCACGATCCGTCCACGATCACCGCGGTCACGTCATCATCGCCTCCGTCGATCGCGAACCGACGGCGGATCTCGTGCATCGGCAGATATGCCCGGCTCTTGACGAACCGCCGCAGCTGTGCCGTGGTGCACGTGCTCTGATGGATCTGCTCCACGGATCCGGGCGCCGAGGTGTCGGCCGGTGGCACGTCTGCCGATGGCGCGGGGTCGGTCGGCGGCGGTGGATCTGCTCGCGACACCGGATCCGGCAGCGGCTCCGGACCGCGCTCAGGTCCGGACGCCTTCGTCGACTCCGCCGCCGGGCGTTGGACGGACGATCCGTCATCGAGCACCACCGCGGCGAGCGGCGGGCGGGCGACCACGGCAGCGGTCGGTGCGCCGCCGGTCTCGGACGGACGGGCCGCCTCGACGCGATGCGACCGCGGGTGCGGGCGCGCTCGGTCCACATGGCGATGGGCGTGGCGACTCATCGGATCGCTCCGCTCCACGCAGGTCGGGCGTTGCGCCATGGTACTGATCGCTGCGACGCAGCTGCATCGCGGATGGGCTCGGTCATGTCGTCAGCGCTGCTGGTCCATCCTCTGGGCGGGCGGGACCGTCCGAGGATGATACCCCGCCGCAACCACCGGGTCCGGACTACCGTCCGTCGACGACGCGCAGAGCCCGATCGGCTTCGTTGAGCACGTCCGGGCCTTCCTCACCGCAGACCACGATATCTTCGAGCCGCATGCCCCACCGACCGGGGTAGTAGATGCCGGGTTCGATGCTGAAGGCCATGCCCGGCCGCAGGGGCTCCGACGAGCCGGCGACGATGTACGGGTCCTCGTGCGCTTCGAGACCGATGCCGTGACCCGTCCGATGGATGAATGCCGGGCCGTGACCGCCGGCCGCGATGATCGAGCGAGCCGCCGCATCGATGGCCTCGGGTGCGACTCCCGGCCGCACGGCAGCCGTGGCGGCCGCCTGGGCTCGACGGAGCAGGTCGTATGCCGCGACGAACTCCGGCGGCGGGCCCGCCGCGGCGTCGCCGCCGGCGACCCAGACGACGCGGGTGATGTCGCTTCCGTAGCCGCCGAGTGGCCCGCCGATGTCGAGGACCAGCGGCTCCCCGGTGTCGATCCGCCGGTCCGAGGCCGCGTGATGCGGGGAAGCCGAGTCGGGGCCCGCGGCGACGATCGCGAACTCGGCCGTGTCGTGTCCCTCGTCCATGAGCCGGTCGCGGACCTCGCGGGCGACGTCCGCCTCTGTCCGGCCGACGAGGCGGCCGGCCGCGATCGCGCCGATGACCCGGTCTGCGGCATGAGCCGCGAGGCGGAGCAGCGCGATCTCGTCGGCGTCCTTGACGATCCGAAGGGGGGCCGTGACGGTCGATCCGCGAACGAAGCGCGAGCCTGGCAGCATCGCCTGGAGGCGGAGCACGTGGCTCGCCCAGAGCGTGTCCGTGACCGCCACGATGGGCGACGGGAGCGACATCCGGCCGCCCGATGGCACGCCGACGGCTCCTCGCCCGGCCGTGGCGCGCACGAGATCCGCGACGATCGCATGCGGATCCTCGCTCTCCTCCCAGGTCCGGATGGACACGAGACCTACCGGCGCCGCCGCCGACCGGGCGGCCGGATCCGCCTCGAGGCGAGGGGCCACGAGCGTCGGCACCGTCCCGGCGTCGGCAGTGACGACGAGCATCGTCAGGCGCTCGAGCGGGATCGCGTCGTAGCCGGCGAGGTAGCGCAGGTCCGGCCCGACGCCGACGAGCAGGGCGGCGAGACGCTGCTCCGCGAGGAGTCGGCGGGCGGCGGCGAGCCGCTCCGCGTACCTGGAGGCTGGGATCGTCGGGCGCTCGGCGAGCGCGGTCATCGGGAGCCGACCGGAGTTCCCGGCGCACGATCGGCGAGCCAGGCGGCGATCGTCGCGGGACCGTGGTCCGCGAGCCGGCGATAGGCGAGGACGCGTCCCGCGCCGGCCGCGAGCGCGCGCCGTCGGAGCGCAAGGTCGTCATGCTGTCCCACAGCGAGGACGCTGGCCCCGATCGCGACCGCCGCGGCCACCGCCTCGACGCCGTCGTATGCCCGGGCGGTGAGATCCACGATGGCGGCGGCATCCTCGTCGACCCGCAGGGCCACCTCAAGCGCGTTCAGCGTCCGGACGGCGACCGGTTCGCCACCGGCGGTCCGGATCGCCGCGACGAGGCGGGTCGACCAGATGAGGTCGTCGGCGAGGACGACGACCCGCCGTTCCGTCACCTCAGCCGACGATCTCGGCGATGCGGTGGAAGACGTCCCTCGCGGTGACGATCCCGGTCGGGCGGCCGAGCTCGACGAGGGGGATGTGCCGGAAGCCGCCGACCGCCATCTTGTTGATGGCGACGGCGACGGTGTCGTCCCTGCGGAGGACGACCGGGTCACGGGTCATGACGTCGCCGACGGTGAGCCCGGCGAGCCTGCGGCCGGCGAGCTTGAGGAGTGCGTCGCGTTCGGTGAAGATGCCGACGAGCCGGCCGCGGTCCACGACGAGCAGCGCGTCCACCGCCTCGTCCCGCATGGACTCGAGCGCCTCGCTCATCGGGGTATCCCGGGCGACCATGAGCGGGGCCTGGGACGCGAGCCCGGAGAGCCGCGCATCGAACCGGGTGTGGGGTGCGAGGCGGTCGGACCCCGTGAGCGGTGTGCCGCACCGGTCGCACTCATCCTCGCCGGCGATGTTGTCGAAGCCGCAGGCGGGACAGATCATGGTCGGTCGTCCGGTTCGACCGTCCAGGTCTCGCCGCCGTTGAGGAGCTTCTCGAGATCGCCCTCGCCGCGTTGCTCGACGGCGGCCGCGAGCTGGGCGCTGAGGAGCTCGTCGTGGGTCGGGCGTTCGACGTCCCGGATGACGCCGACGGGGACCGGGAAGTCCGGGAAGAACATCCGGCTGAGCATGAACGCGAGGTAGGGGTCCTCGGCGTGCTCATCGTGGACGAGGATGTCGTCCTCCGCGACCCCGTCGACACCGAGCTGGACGACCTCGGGGTGGAGGCCGCGGAGCCGGATCCCGCGATCGCGGTCCTTGCCGAAGAGCATCGGGCGGCCGTGCTCGAGGACGAGCATCCGATCGTCGCGGACCTCCCGGTCGGTGAACGATCGCCAGGCCCCGTCGTTGAAGATGTTGCAGTTCTGGAGGACCTCCGTGAACGCCGAGCCGCGATGCCGGCCGGCCCGCTCGAGCGTCTGTTGAAGATGCTCGGTATGCGTATCGACCGAGCGGGCGACGAACGTGGCCTCCGCGGCGAGGGCGACCGAGAGCGGCATGATCGGGTGATCGATCGTCCCGTCCGGCGTCGACTTCGTCCGCTTGCCGAGCTCGGAGGTGGGGCTCGCCTGGCCTTTGGTCAGGCCGTAGATCCGGTTGTTGAACATGACGAGCTTGATGTCGACGTTGCGGCGCATGGAGTGCAGGACGTGATTGCCGCCGATCGAGAGCGCGTCGCCGTCGCCGGTGATGACCCAGACCATGAGGTCCGGGCGGGCGGCCTTGAGGCCGGTCGCAAGCGTCGGCGCTCGACCATGGATCGAATGGAAGCCGTACGTGTTCATGTAGTACGGGAGGCGGCCGGAGCAGCCGATCCCGCTGATGAAGACGATGTTCTCCTTCGGATACCCGAAGTCCGGCATGACCTTCTGGGTCTGGGCGAGGATCGAGTAGTCGCCGCAGCCGGGGCACCAGCGGACCTCCTGGTCCGACACGAAGTCCTTGCGGGTGAGCTGGGTGAGGACCGCCTGGTTCGCCGGGCTGAGCGCCGGCGGCTCGAGGGGGGTCGGCGCGGTCGGCGGTGTGGCGATGGCTCGATCGGTCATGAGACGGTCTTCCCTTCGAGGGCGGCTTCGGCGGCTTCGACGATCTCGGTGATCCGGAACGGCTTGCCGCGGACCCGGTCGTAGCTGATCGCGTCGACGAGGTAGCGACCCCGGACCAGCAGCGCGAGCTGGCCGAGATTGATCTCCGGGATGAGGACCCGGCGGTAATTCGACAGGATCGTCCCGAGGTTCCGCGGGAACGGATTGAGATGGCGGAGGTGGGCGTGGGCGACGCTCTGGCCAGTGGCCTGGAGTCGTTCGGCGGCGCTCCGGATGGAGCCGTACGTCGAGCCCCAGCCGAGGATGAGGAGGTCGCCGCGCTGCGGACCGAAGACGGTGAGCTCCGGGATGTCGTTCGCGATGCCGGCGATCTTGGCCTGGCGGAGGAGCTGCATCCGATGGTGGTTGTCCGGGTCATAGCTCACGTTCCCGGTGACATCCGCCTTCTCGAGACCGCCGATCCGATGCTCGAGGCCGGGCGTCCCGGGCACCGCCCACGGACGGGCGAGGGTCTTCGGGTCGCGATCGTACGGGTGGAAGCCCGCGCGTTCCGTCCGGTTCTCGACGCCGATCTCGGGCAGGCTCGCGACCGACGGGATGAGCCACGGCTCGGCTCCCGTGGCGAGGAACGCATCCGAGAGGTAGATGACCGGGGTCATGTACGTGAGGGCGATCCGGACGGCCTCGAACGCCATGTCGAAGCAGTCGCCCGGCGTCGCCGGGGCGACGACCGCGACCGGCGAGTCGCTGTTCCGTCCGAAGAGGACCTGCAGGAGATCCGCCTGCTCGTTCTTCGTGGGCATCCCGGTGGACGGGCCGGCCCGCTGCACGTCGATGACCACGAGCGGCAGCTCGACCATCACCGCGAGGCCGATCGCTTCGCTCTTGAGCGCGATCCCCGGCCCGGACGTGCCGGTCATCCCGAGGGCACCGCCGTAGCTCGCGCCGATCGCCGAGCCGATCGCGGCGATCTCGTCCTCCGCCTGGAACGTCTTGACCCCGAAGTGCTTGTAGCCGGATAGCAGGTGGAGGATGTCGGAGGCCGGCGTGATCGGGTACGAGCCGTAGAAGATCGGGCGTCCGGACTTCCGGCTGGCCGCGACGAACCCGAGCGCCGTCGCCTCGTTGCCGGTGATGTTCCGGTACCGGCCGGGCGGTAGATGGGCCGGCGCGACCCGGTAGTGCGTATGGAACATCTCGGTCGTCTCGCCGAAGGCGTAGCCGGCCTTGAGCGCCCGGGCGTTCGCCTCCGCGATGACCGGGCGGGCCTTGAACCGATCCTCGATCCAGCGGAGCGTCGGATCCATGCTCCGCTCGTAGAGCCAGAACATGAGGCCGAGGGCGAAGAAGTTCTTCGTCAGGTCGATCTGCTTGTTCGACATCTCGAGACCGTCAAGCGAGCGCGCGTTGAGGCTCGAGATGGGGATGGGGAAGACCGTGTACTGGCTGAGCGTCCCATCGTGAAGGGGGTTCTCGGCATAGCCGACCTTGTGAAGGTTCGTCGGCGTGAAGGCGTCCTCGTTGACGATGAGCGCGCCTCCAGCCGGCAGGTCGCCGATGTTCGCCTTGAGGGCCGCCGGGTTCATCGCGACGAGGACGTCCGGCTGATCGCCCGGGGTGTGGATGTCCGTGCTGCTGAAGCTCAGCTGGAAGCCGGAGACACCGGGCAGCGAGCCAGCTGGCGCCCGGATCTCTGCCGGGAAGTCCGGGAGGGTGCTGATGTCATTGCCGAAGACGGCGGCGGTCCGGGTGAACTGCGTGCCGGTGAGCTGCATCCCGTCGCCGGAGTCGCCGGCGAACCGGATCGTGACGCGTTCGAGCTCCTGCGTCGGAAGATGACGCTCGGCGATGGTCACGCTCCCTCCGACTCCTTCATCTGCTGGTGCGGGCGGGGCGGAAGGTTGAGGACCTCCTCCGGGAACGCCTCCGCGAGATAGCGCAGGACGTCCTGCGGCCGGACGATCCCCTGGAGGGTGCCGGTCGCGTCGACGATCGGCACGTTCCGGTAGCGACCCGTCTCCATGAGCGCGACGGCGGCGGCGATGGGGTCGTCGAGCCGGAGCGTGTGCGGCTCCGCGTTCATGAGCGCCTCGACGGGCCGATCAAGCTCCTCATCCGTACCGACGAGCTGGGCGACGATGTCGCGCTCGGTGAGCACGCCGAGCAGCCGCCCCTTCGCGTCCGCGACGACGACGCTGTCTCCGGTCCCCGTCCCCTGGATCGCGAGGAGGCACGTCGCGAGGCTCGTCCCGGGCGCGACACGGACGGGATCACGGCGCCGGAGGACCTTGATCGGCTCGTCGAGGAGCGTGGGGACCCGCTCGGCGACAGGGCGCACTCGTGTTACATCGCTCACGTCGCGAAGTGTAGGACCGCATCGGAAAACCGACCAGCCGCTGGAGGGGCGGTTGGCGTGGCGTGGCGCCGCCCGTCCTCCGGAGCGGCGGCGGCCGCGCCGGCGTTTTCCCCGCAGATCGACTCCTGCGGACCGTTAGTGAGCCCGCGGCCTCGGATTCGATCAAGACGCCGCGCAGACTCGCAGTCCACGCACGAATCGGCGGGGCGGCTGATCGATCTCGCCGTTCCGAGCGCGACTCCCGTCGGTAAGCGCCTGGAGCAGTCGATCAGCGATGAAATCGGCCCGACGACCTCGCGGCCGCAAGCGGTCGGGGCAGGCCGGACTGCGAACCCCTGGTGTCGGGCGAGCCGAGTACGTCGGGCGTCAAGAGCGTCCGGTCCGATACGTCGGGCGTCGAGAGCGTCCGGTCCGATACGATCGGGCGACCATGGATCGTCGTCGCGCCGTCGGGGTGCTCATCGTCGTCGTCTCCGCCTGCGGATTCGGCTCGGGAGCGCTGTTCGCCAAGCCGGCCTACGACGCGGGCATCGACTGGCTGACGCTCCTCGCCTGGCGCTTCGCGATCGGGGCGACCCTCGCCTGGCTGTGGCTCCTGATCTCGCCGGCGCGGCGGGCCGGCCTCCGCGCGATCTCGCGCCGCCAGGTGGCCGGTGCGCTCGCCCTCGGCGCCCTCTACACGGGGAACGCGTCGACCTACTACGCCGCGCTCGAGACGGTCTCTGCGTCGCTTGCAGCCCTCATCGTCTACATCTACCCCGTGCTCGTGGCGGTGCTGACGCTGCGCATCGGGCAGCCCCTCGAGGGTCGTCGCGCATGGGCCGCCCTCGGCGTCGCGACGCTCGGGGCGGTGCTGGCGATCGGCGGCATCGACACCACGCATACGCCACCCCTGAGTGGACTCCTCCTCGCGGTCGCCTCGCCGCTCATCTACGCCTGCTGGATCGTCCTGTCGGCGCGTCTCGGCGGCGAGCGGCGGGATCGGGCGGGCCACGAGGACGAAGCGGGAGCCGCTGCTGCCGTAGCGAGCGCGCTCATGATGACGGCGAGCGCGACGATCTTCTGGGTCGTCGGACTCGCGGCGGACCGGCCGCTCGCCCCGACCTCCATCCCGGCAGCTGCGTGGGCGCCGCTCCTCGGCCTCGGCATCGCCTCGACGTTCGTCGCGATCCAGCTGTTCTACGCCGGCGCCCGGCGGATCGGCGCCGCCCAGGCGGCCCTCATCAGCACGGTCGAACCGGTCTACACGATCACCCTTGCGGCGCTCCTCCTCGGCGAGTTCCTCACCCCGATCCAGCTGGCCGGCGGGGCACTCATCCTCGGAGCGGTCCTGCTCGCCCAGACGTCCGGACGGGCGCGGACCGCGGCGCCGGAGCTCCGGCTCGCCGACGAGTGACCATCCGAGCGCCGCGCGGTCAGTCCGGGAATGCCTCCGCGCCGCGGGAGGCGAGCTCGGAGGCCTCGCGACCGCCATCCTCCGGTGGCAGCCACGAATACGGGTAGGCTGGGTCGTCGAGCTCGGCCGCCTGGCGCGTGAGCCGCAGCGGGTGGAAGGTGTCCACCATGACCGCGAGCTCGTCCGTCCGTTCCTTGCCGATCGACGCCTCCGCGGTCCCGGGATGTGGGCCGTGAGGGATCCCCGCCGGATGAACGGTGAACGAGGCGATCTCGACGCCGCGCCGGCTCATAAAATTGCCGGCCACGTAATAGATGACCTCGTCGCTGTTGATGTTGCTGTGGTTGTACGGCGCGGGGATCGCGAGCGGGTGGTAGTCGAACTTCCGCGGCACGAACGAGCAGACGACGAAGTTCCGGCCCTGGAATGTCTGGTGGACCGGCGGCGGCTGATGGACGCGGCCGGTGATCGGCTCGAAGTCGCCGATGTTGAAGATGTACGGCCAGAGATAACCGTCCCAGCCGACGACGTCGAACGGGTGGTGGCGGTAGTGGTAGGCGGTGATTCGACCGCGGACCTTGACATCGACGACGAACTCGCCGGTCTCCGTCCGTGGCGGGACCGCCTCCGGGATCCGGATGTCGCGGGCCGAGTAGGGCGCGTGTTCGAGCAGCTGGCCGTACTCGTTCCGATAGCGCTTCGGCGACTCGAGCTCGGACGGGCATTCGAGCCACAGCATCCGCTGTTCGGAGCCGGCATCCGGGGCGAGCCGCCACGTCGTCCCGATCGGGATGACGATGTAGTCGCCCGGGCCGTAGCGGAGCGGCCCGAACACCGAGTCGAACAGCCCCTCCCCCTCGTGGACGAAGAGCATCTCGTCCGCCTCGCCGTTGCGGTAGAAGCGGTCCTCCGGCATCGACTCGTCCGGCCTGACGATGCCCATCACGACATCCGCGTTGAAGTACAGGGGGATCCGCCCGCCGATCGCGTCGCCGCCCGGTTGGACCGCGCCGGTCTTCGTCAATCGGTGGCGGTGGAGGCCGTCGACCGCCTCGTCGAGCCGCACCTCGCGGACCGCCTCGACCCGGTGCGTCCGCGTCGGCGGCGTCACGTGGTAGAGGAGGCTGCTCCGCCCGACGAAGCCCTCGACACCGAAGAGCTCCTCGGCGTAGAGGCTCCCGTCCGGAGCCCGGTGCTGCGTGTGGCGCTTGTGCGGCACGTTGCCGCGCGAGATGTAGAACATCGGGCGAGCCTCCTTGGCGGACGAGTCTAGTCCGGCGTCAGCCGCCCGGATCGTCGCCCACGATCGCACTCCGCCGCTCGAGCAGGGCGACGTCGCGCCAGCGGCTCGCTGCGTCGCGGCCGAGTCGCCGCTGGACGCCGACGATCCTGAAACCGGCCCGCGCGTGGAGGGCGAAGCTCGCCGCGTTCTCGGCGAGGATCCCGGCCTGGAGTGTCCAGACCCCGGCAGCCTCCGAGGCCGGGATGAGCTCGCCGAGGAGCGCCGTGCCGACACCGCGTCCGTGCGCGGCGGGATCGACATACACGCTCTCCCAGGCGACCCCGGCGTAGACGGGTCGGTGCGCGTACGGACCGAGTGCGGTCCAGCCGATGATCCGCTCATCGAGGTCCACCGCCACGAACCGGCACTCCGTCCGATGCGCGGCGTCCCACCCGTCCCACTCCGGCGCGTCGCGTTCGAGCGTCGCGTTGCCGCTCGCGATCCCCGCCTCGTAGATCCGGCGGACCGACGGCCAGTCCGCGGCGCGCATCGGCCTGATGAGGGTCATCGGCGATCGCGCGATGGCGGGCGGTCGACGATCGGTGTCCGGAGCTCGCCGAGGCGCTCGATGCCGAGCACGACCTCGTCGCCAGGTTCGAGGTAGCGGCCGAGGGTCTCGTCCCTCACCTCGAGGAGGCAACCGGTCCCGACGGTCCCACTGCCGATGAGGTCGCCCGGCCGGAGGCCGACGTCGGCGGACGCACGGGCGAGCATCTCGCCGAAGGAGAACCGCGCGTCGCTCCACCTGCCCCGGCCGATGGGATGCGTGATGCCTGCGGCGTCGAAGACGGTCGCGGTCATCGCGAGGTCCGGACCGGTCGCCCCAGGTCGGCGCGCATCGGCGATCTCGTCCGGGGTGACGAGCCACGGGCCGATGGAGCTCGCGAAGTCCTTGCCCTTCGCCGGCCCGAGCCGGACGGTCGTCTCGTCGCGCTGGAGGTCGCGCGCCGACCAGTCGTCGAGGATGCAGTAGCCGCCGATCGCCTCCTCCGCCCTCGCCGGGTCGAGATCGCGAGCCGGCGTGTCGACGAGGGCGCAGACCTCGAGCTCGAGATCGAGCTCGGACGAGCCGCGAGGTGCCCAGACCGAATCATCCGAGCCACGGAGCTCGGAGACGTTGCTGAAGTAGAAGACCGGCAGTCGATACCAGGCCTCGGGCACCTCGCCGCCGCGACGCCGCCACATGGCGGCGACGTGGCCCTCGAAGGCGTAGAAGTCGCGGAGGCTCGGCGGGCGCAGGATCGGCGGCCCGAGGCGAAGATCGCTCGCGGCGAGGATCGCGTCGTCGTCCGGATCGTCCGGATCGTCCGGATCGTCCGGTTCGCTCGGCTCGGTGAGCGCGAGGAACCCCTCGAGGATCGCCCGCAGGGCTTCGACGCGACGACCGGCGGCGAGGTGATCGTCGAGGGTCGTGACCGGCGAGCGGAAGAGGCCGTCGTTGTGGGCGAGGCGCGGATCTGCCGCGAGCAGACGGCGTCGCGCGACCTCGAGGTCGAGCCACCCTCCCGGGGACGGCGCGGCGGCAGCCGGACCGCCGAGTGCGGCGGCGAGTCGCCACGGCGTCCCCGCGGGCGCGTGACGTTCGCGGACGTGCGCGATCCTCATGGGGACTAGAGGTTCCCGCGCCGCGCCTGTTCGATCTCGATGGCCTCGAAGAGCGCCTTGAAGTTGCCGACCCCGAACCCGCGCGACCCGTGCCGTTCGATGACCTCGAAGAAGAACGTAGGCCGATCCTGCACCGGACGGGTGAAGATCTGGAGCAGGTAGCCCTCCTCGTCGCGGTCCGCCTCGATGCCGAGCTCCTCGAGCGTCGCCATCGGCACGCCGACATCCCCGACGCGTTCGGCAAGCGTCTCGTAATACGCGTGCGGCATGCCGAGGAACTCCACGCCGTTCTCTCGGAGCGTTCCCACGGTCGCCACGATGTCGTCCGTGCGGAGGGCGATGTGCTGACAGCCGGGCATGCCGTACCAGTCGAGGAACTCCTGGATCTGGCTCTTCTTCTTGCCGCTGGCCGGCTCGTTGATCGGGAACTTGATGCGGCCGGAGCCGTTCGTCATGACCTTGGACATGAGCGCCGAGTACTCGGTGTGGATGACCGAGTCGTCGTAGTGGATGAGCTGGCTGAAACCGAACACGTCGCGATAGAAGTCGACGAAGCTGTCCATCTCGCCGAGGGCGACGTTGCCGACGCAGTGGTCGACCTCGAGGAGGCTCATCCCGGCGGCGGCACGGGCGGGCCTGCCGATGCGGCGATACCCCGGCGCGAACACGCCGCTGTAGGCGGACCGATCGATGAAGCTGTGGCGCGTCTCGCCGTAGGTCCAGACTGCCGCACGACGGAGGACGCCGTCCGCGCCGCCGTCAAGCTCGAGCGGCTCGCTGGCCGAGCGAGCGCCCCGCGCGGTCGTCTCGCGCCAGGAATGGGTGACATCCTCGACGGTGAACGCGATGTCCCTGACCCCGTCGCCGTGAGCCCTGACATGCTCCGCCACCTCGCCGTCCGGGGTCAGCGGCGCGGTGAGGACGAACGTGATGTCGTTGCGCCGCATGACGTAGCTCGCCCGGTCGCGGACGCCCGTCTCGAGGCCGGCGAAGGCGACCGGAGTGAAGCCCCACAGCGCTCGGTAGTAGGCGGCCGCCTGGCGCGCGTTGCCGACCCAGAACTCGATGTGGTCGATCCCGGCGAGCGGCAGGAAGTCGGCGGCTCGGGCGAAGGCTCCCGGATCGAGCCGCGCACCCGCCTGGTTCGCCGTCCCGAGGTCCGTCGGCAGTATCTGGGTCATGGGTGTGTCCTCCGATGCGACGCGGTCCGCGCACATGCACGAGGGACGGTGCGACACTTCGGTCGCCCATCGATCCGGGCCAGTATGGAACGCGGTCATGGAGCGTCAAGCGACGGCAGAGGAGCCTCATGTCCGATCGACCGACCCGGTCAGCCGCGATCGAGCGGCTGGAGCACGCCGGACGCGACATCCACGACCTCGGGCCGCGCGTCGAGGCCGGCGCGCCGTGGCCGCTCGCCGACCGGTTCGGCACCGAGCCCGAGGCACGTTGGGGGCCGCCCGAGATCCTCGCCCACCTCGCCGAGATGCTCCCGTTCTGGCTCGGTGAGATCGAGCGGATCGTCGCCTCCGCGCGTCCGTCGCCGTTCGGACGCGTCGCCACCGACGCCCTCCGGCTGGCGACGATCGAACGGGACCGCTCGCTCCCGCCACGTGAGTTGTTCTCGCGGATCGCGAACGACCTCGAGCGCTACGAGCGCCGCCTGCCGGAGCTTGCCGAGGCCGACCTCGCCGCGGTCGGGATCCACCCGCGATCCGGCGAGCTGTCCGTCGCGGACGTCCTCGAGCGAATGGTGGTCGGCCATCTCGAGGAGCACGTGGTCCAGATCCGCGAGGCGATCGGCTGACCCGATGTTCATCCTCTACGCGGTCGTCGTCGGAATCGTCGCCGGGTACCTGACGGGCGGCCGCCTCGAAGGCCTGGCGACCGTCCGGTTTCGCTGGGCCGGGCTCGCGATCGCCGGCTTCGCGATCCAGCTCATCCTCTTCCTCGGTCCGGTCGCCGAGGCCCTCGATGGCGCGCCGGCGCTCGGTGTCGCGGCCTATGTCGGATCGACGGCACTCGTCCTCGGCGCCGTGCTCGCCAACCTCCGACTGCGGGGACTCGCGATCGTCGCGCTGGGCGCCGCGCTCAATGCGGCCGCCATCGTGGCGAACGGCGGGATCATGCCCACCACGGTCGGGGCGCTCGCCATCGCGGGGCGCGCTCCCGGCATCGGTTTCTCGAATAGCGCGGTGCGGGTGGATCCGGCGCTTCCCTGGCTCGTGGACCGGTTCGGCCTGCCGTCATGGCTTCCGCTCGCGAACGTCTTTTCGCTCGGCGACGTCATCATCGGGCTCGGCATCGCGATCGCGGTGGCGGCCGGCATGCGCGCCCGCTCGAGGACCGCGGACGCAGCCCCCGTCCGACCCGGACCGCGGTAGTACGAACGGGCCATTGGGCGTCGTGCGCGCACGCGCTACCGTGCGCAGCCTGGAAGCGGTGTCGCTTCCCATCGGAGTCCCGTCCAGGGCACACCCGTCGCAAGGCGGGGTCGCAAAGCCAGGGATCTCCCCCGCGAGGGCAGAGACCGCCCGGCCGCCGGAACGACGATGCTGGACCGCTCAGAGGTGACGATGTGGACGCGGACCTGGCGCGCTTCACCGTGGTACCGGCGCCATACGGCGGCGGCGCACTCACCCTGGGGAACAGGAAGACAGGTTCGTCATGAAGCTCGTGATCAAGTCGCAGGCGCTCCGCGTCCTCCTGGCCCTGGGCGCGCTCGCCAGCTCGGCTCTCGTGCTCGAGGCCGGCAGGCGCTGGTGGTAGGCCGTTCCGGCCGCTGAGGCCGGGGCCGCAGCCCGAGACCGCCGGCTCGTCCGGCGGTCTCGTCGCGTCCGGGGCGGGACGAGCGAACGCGAGACGACGCGGATGGACCCGCTCGCGATCGCGGCGCCGGCGCGTATCGTACGGACGGCGACCGCTCCGCGTCCCCGGCGGGGCGACCGTCGCCAGCCGACGAGACGACGTCATCCGACGGAGAGGAGCCCGACGTGTTCACCCTCGCCGTCTCCCCCCTCGAGCTCGTCGTCCGCTCGATCCTCGTCTACGTCGTCTTCTTCGGTGGTCTGCGGCTGTTCGGCAAGCGCGAGATCGGCCAGTTCACCCTCTTCGACCTCGCCCTCGTCCTCCTCGCCGCGAACGCGGTCCAGCCGGCGGTCACCGGTCCCGACGCGTCGGTCCCAGGAGGCGTCATCATCCTCGTCACGCTCTTCGCGACGAACCGGCTCGTCGCCGAAGCACGGACGCGTCTCCCGTGGGTCCGCCGGCTCCTGGAGTTCAGCCCGACCGTCATCGGCCGCGACGGCGCCTGGCTCCCAGACGTCCTCGAGCGCGAGGGCCTCGACCTCACCGACTGCGATGCCGCCCTCCGGGAGCACGGTCTCGACGACGTGAGCGACGTCAAGCTCGCGACCCTCGAGGAGGACGGCTCGATCAGCATCGTGCCCGTGGAAGGGATGACGGTCGACGCGGCACGTCGGCGGCGGCGCCGGTTTCGCCGGTCGCGCTGAGCGGCGCTCTTGATCCGGCGCTCCCGCCCGCCCGATCAGGACCCGGTCGGGACCGCTGCCTCGAGGACGTGGCGGCGGAGGAACTCGCGGGTCCGGGTGAACGCATCGCGCCGGTTCTCCCGCGACTGCCAGCCGTGGGCCTCGTCGTCGTACCAGTGGACCTCGTGATGCTTGCCCTCGATCTCGAGCGCCTCGATCATCCGCTCGGACATGAGCGGCACGACGCGCTTGTCCCTGCGGCCGTGGAGGATGAGGAGCGGTGCCTCGAGCCGCTCCGCCCGATAGACCGGCGAGCCGCGACGGAAGAGGTCCCCCCGTCCGGGATCGTCCGGTGAGCCCATCTGGCGATCGAGGTCGATGCGACCGGGCCGGTCGCCGTGGCGGTAGCTCTCGGCGATCTCCGAGTCGCCATAGAGGTCGATGCCGGCCGCCCAGAGCGATGGCTCCTCCACGAGCGCCGAGAGCACGAGGTAGCCGCCGTACGAACCGCCCCAGATGGCCAGCCGTCCGTCGCACCACGGCTGCTCGCGGAGCCAGCGCGCCGCATCGATGACGTCGAAGACGTCGGCGTGACCCCACTCGCCCATGTTCGCCTCGCGGAACGTCCGGCCGTAGCCGGTCGAGCCGCGGAAGTCGACATCAAGGATGGCGAACCCGTCACGGACGAGCACCTGCCTGAACGGGCCCCAGCCCCGGTACGACTGCCAGGTGGGGCCGCCGTGGACGTTGACGATCGCCGGGACCCGTCGTCCGCCGCGACGTCCGCTCGCGGTCGACGGCCGGAGGAGCGTCCCCTCGATGCGGAGGCCGTCACGGGCGCCGACGGTGACGCGCTCCTCGGGCGCGAATCGCGCGACCGCCGGAGCGAGGACCGCCGGAAGGGAGGTACTCATCGGCCGCGGCCGGGATCCCTCCGGAGCGACGCCCGGGACCGGGAGCAGCCACAGGTCCTGCGGTCGCGTGGCTGACTCGCCGATCGCTGCGATCCACGCTCCGTCGGGCAGCCAGCCCACCGCTCGCCAGACGCCGGCCCATGGCTGGATCGGCGTCCCTCCCGCGACACTCGGTCGCGGGAGCTTCGGCGGACGACCCCGTCCGCGCTTCAGCGGTCCGCTGCCGGCAACGGCCGTCACGACGAGATCGACGAGGCCATCGTGGACGGCGATGTGCACACAGCGCGAACCGTCCGGCGACGGAAGCGGGGCATAGCCGAACCCACCGCCCGGCTCTCCGTGCTCTGGCGGGCCGGCCGTCACGACGGTCCGCGCCTCGAGATCCGGAGCGAGACGCACCACGTCGAACCAGCCGCTCGCATCGGTGAGGAAGAGGAGGCCGCCATCCGGCAGCCAGTGGGCGCCGCACTCCCAGTCCCCGCCGCCGCCGATGCGGCGCTCGTCGCCGGTCGCGACGTCGACGATGGAGATCCGCGATGCGTGGCGGACGCTCGGCCCGCGCTGGCCGGCGACTGCGAGCCGGGTCCCGTTCGGCGACCACTCGAACTCTTCGACGTCGAGGCCAGCGGCCGTCACCGGGCGCGGCTCGAGACGCCGCGGCACCGCCGCAGGCCGGCCGCGCCGGGGCACGGGTGCCTCGATGACCCAGACCTGCGCCCAGCCGCGCCGGCGCGAGATGCAAGCGAGTCGCCCGCCGTCCGGGGACCAGTGCGGCGCGGTGTTGCCGGCCGGATGGTCGGTGACGGTCGTGAGCCGCGTCCCATCGATGTCGACGATGCAGATCGCCATGTCGCGGACGAACGCGAGCCGCCGACCGTCCGGCGACCAGCGCGGATCCGAGATCGGCTTCTCGGACGAGGTGATGCGGACCGGCATGCCGCCCCTGACCGGCTGGATGTACAGCTGTCGGGCGCCTCCCGACTCCTGGGTGAAGGCGATCGATCGTCCCCGCGGATCGATCCGGAACTCGCGCGGCGCCTCGACGGCGACGATGTGCTCGATGGTGAGCGGGTCGCCCGACGGCGCCGGGGTCGGGGTCGAGCCGCCAGACGAGCCTGCGGTCGGACCGCTCGATGGGGGTGCCGGGTCCCGCCGCCCGGAGCCGCCGATCACTCGCCGCATCAGCGGCCCGCGTCGCGGCCGACCGTCGCCTCGAGCTCCTCGCCGAGCTCGACCGTCCGCCGGAACGCCGCCCAGACGGCCTCGGAGAGGACGGTCCGGAGGCGGCCGGACTCGAGCTCGTGGAGCGCCGCGGCGGACGTCCCGCCGGGCGAGGTGACCATGTTCCGGAGGACCGCCGGGTGATCGCCCGACTGCTTCGCGAAGTGGGTGCTCCCCTCGAGCGTCTCGATCACGAGGTCGTGGGCGATGTGACGGGGGAACCCGAGATGGACGGCCGCATCGATGAGCGCCTCCATGACGAGGAAGACGTACGTCGGTCCGGTGCCGCTGACGGCGGTCGCCATCGCCACGAACCGCTCGTCGTCCACCTCGATCTCGTGTCCGAGAGCCCGGAGCAGGGCGCTCGCCTGAACACGCTGCTCGGCGGTCGTCGCTGGCGTCGCGTACCAGACGGTCATCCCGCGACCGAGCCGGGCGGGGGTGTTCGGCATGCTGCGGACCACCTGGCCGTGGCCGAGGAAGCCGATGAGCGCGGCCGTCGTTGCGCCGGCGATGACGGACAGGACGAGCTGGCCGTCCCGGAGCGTCGGCCCGATCTCGCGACCCACGCGGGCGAGCATCTGGGGCTTGATCGCGAGCAGGACGACGTCCGCCGCGGAGACCGCCTCGACATTCGAGGCGGTCGTCCGGATGCCATAGAGCCGTGCGAGCTCGTCGCGCCGATCGGCGCGCGGGTGGCTCGCGACCACCTGGGCGGGCTCGACGAGCTCGCCCCGCAGGAGACCGGCGATCATCGCCTCGGCCATCACGCCGGAACCGACCGTGGCGATCGTGCGATGGGTCAGGGGGGACATCGCGCCGAGTATACCGATGCGCCTCGCGGCTCGACCTATGCCGTGGCCCGGCCGAGCAGGAAGAACCGGCTCGTCGTCGCCACGGTCGCGGTCCGGAAACCGGCCGCGAGGAGGGCGGTCTCCAGGTCCGCGGGCTCGTGATAGACCTTCCAGATCGTGAAGGTGCGGCCGTCGTCGAGCCGACGGACCATCGTCTCCGAGGCGGGATCCACCTCGTGGTCGACCGCCGACGACCGCGGGTCGTGGCGCGAGTCGATGAAGGCGAACGTCCCGCCGGGTCGGAGCCAGCGACGGACGAGGTCGAGGAATGCCACGAGGCGCGCCCGCGGCACGTGGCTCAGCCAGAAGCCGGCGAACAGCGCGTCGGCCGGTGGTGCCTCGGGCTCCGCCCACACGTCGCGGACGTGAAGATGAGCCCGAAGACCATGGGCGAGCAGCCGGTCCCGAGCGCGATCGAGCGGCGCCGACGCGCCGTCGTACGCCGCGAGCTCACCCTTGCTGGCCAGGAGCGGCGACCACCAGCCGGTCCCCGCGGCGAGCTCGACGATGCGCCCACCGATCGGCAGGCCATCCAGCCAGACGGTCGCCGCGTCGAGATCGACCGCCCAGGCCATGTCGTCGAGCGGCCCATGAGCGAACCTGCCGCGCCGCAGGTACCAATCGTCGTACTCCGGAGCGCGCGCTTCGTAGTAGGCGAGCATCTCGCGGGCCCGCTCCGGGTCATCCGGAAGGGGCCCGAGTGCCGATCCCGCGGCCGGCAGATCCGGCGCTGCTGCGGTCGGTGACTCCGCTGATCTCGCGGTCTGTACGCCCGCTCGGGCGGCTGCCGCACGAGCGGCCAGCGCGTCGCGGAGGCGGAACCGGAGGAACGGATTGTCACCGGCGCGCCCGAGGCAGTCCGGACAGAGCTGCGCCCAGCCCTCGAGATCGTCCGGGCCGCTGGTCGCGTGCGCCGACCCACACCACAGGCAGTCGAAGGACGCCCGGAACGGCATGGACCGGGTCGGCGGCGGCATGCGGCTCAGGCCGGGACCGGCACCCAGCTCATCGGCGGCGACACGTCGATGAATCGGCTCGGATCGAAGATCTCGGCGAGGATAGCGATGCCGTCGACGACCCGCGGTCCCGGGCGGCTGAAGTACGCCGAGCCGTCGACCGCGATGACGTTCTGGCGCTGGACCGCCGGGATGTCCGCCCAGCCGGCCGGTTTGCGCAGTCGCGCGAGCTCGAGGACGGCATCCGCGAGCCCGAGCCCGCAGGGCATGACGAGGAGCATCTCGGGCTCGAGATCGCGGATCGTCCGCCACGTCGTTCGGACGGATGGCTCACCGTCGCGGCCGAGGAGGTCCCAGCCGCCCGCGCGGCGGATCTGCTCGGGCACCCAGTGCCCGACGGTCATCGGTGGGTCGAGCCACTCGAGCGCGACGACGCGGACCGGCCGGTGGCCCTGCGCCCGACCGCGATCCACCTTCGCCTCGATCCGCCCGAGCCGGCGTCGAAGGCGTCCGAGCAGCGCCACCGCCTTGCGTTCCGTGTCACTCATCGCGCCCACCGTGGCGATCGAGTTGAAGATCCCCTCGAGCGACGTGGGCTCGAGCGAGACGACCGCGATATCGCGATGGATGGACCGGGCGATCCCCTCGACGGACGCCCGATCGGGCGCACAGACCGGGCAGAGGGACTGGGTGAGGATCAGATCGGGCCGCGCGCGGCGAAGGGCCGCCTCGTCGAGGACGTGGAGGGGGGAACCGCTGGCGAGCGCCCGCCGGACCCGCCGGTCGATCGTCGCGCTCGCTCCGCCGGTCCGAACCGCGGGTCGCGTCATGACGGGCTTGCCGACCACCCGGGCCGGCCAGTCGCATGCATGGCTGACGCCGACGAGCTGCCGGCTCAGGCCAAGCGCGCAGACGATCTCCGTCGCCGACGGCACGAGCGAGACGATGCGCATCGGTTGAGTCTAGCGACGGACCACGTACCGCCCGATCATCGGGGCACCGAGCGGGCGGAGTCGTCAGCGAGGCTTCATCTCGTCGATCGCGACCCGGGTCACGGCGCGATCCACATACCACTGGGCGTCGAGCGTCGTGTACCGAATCCATTCGGCCGGCAACGATTCCTCAGGGAAGATCGCGTTCACCGGGCACTCCGGCTCGCACGCGCCACAGTCGATACATTCATTCGGGTCGATCTGCAGCTTCCGGTCGACGCCTTCCTCATAGTGGATGCAGTCGACCGGGCAGACCGAGACGCACGAGAGGTCGAGCACATCGATGCACGGCTCGGCGATGACGTAGGTCATGGGACTCGGGCTCCTCCGCGATCACCCGCCTCGACGGGTCTCGATCATCCGCACGGTGCACCGGTCGTCTGCCCGACCGATGCGCGGGGAGCGTATCACCCTGGAGCCAGGCGAGCCGAACGCGGCCGGGGTCCGACGGCTCGACCCGGGCGCTCAGGGACCGACGAGGCGGACGGGCACCTGCATCCCCTTCGCCCAGTGGCCCGGGATGTGGCAACCGACGATGAGCGCGGGACCGCCCGCCGGCACCGTCCAGCGGACGTCGACACGCTGGCCGGACTGGACCACGATCCGGAGCCCGGACACCCCGGGGGGCACGGTGACCACCGGGGTGGGGCCGGGTGGTGCCCCCTCGACCGCCGCCTCCGCCGCCTCCCAGGCGTCCTGAGTCGCCGCGTCGCCGATCACGGCCTCGTGCACGTCGAGCCCCGCATTGATGACGTGGAGAAGGACGGTCTCGCCCGGGATGAGGTCGACGACCGGCGGTGAGAACGCGTACTCGCGGGCGATGATGTTCACCTCCCGCGGCCGATCCACCGTCCCGGCAGTGGGGGTCGGCGTGAGCGTCGGGCCGCCGCTGTCGCAACCGCTGACGATGCTCGCCGCGGCGATGACGAACAGGGCGGCGGCGAGCGTCTGGCGGGAGCGGGGTTCCATCTCCGCACGAGTCTACGGCCGCTCCCGGGACGTGCGCCCATGGCGCGCCGCGAGGCGCAGGGCGGCGACCCGACTCGTCTGCCGGCCATGCGCGGCAGCCACCCAGCGCCTTCCACGCGGCTCGGTCGTCATGGTTCTCGATGCCCAGCGCCTGCCCCGCGGCTCTGCCGCCTTCGACGTCGACGCAGCGGTCACCTGCGGTCCCGATGCGGGCGATCCGAATGCCCAGCCGACCGTATCGGAGGATCCGGCCATGACGGTCGCCGCGATGGCCCCGGCGACGATGACGAACCTCGCACTGCGCACGGTGCTCCTCCAGCGTGCCCCTTCCCCGAGCGGCGTCGTGCACCGACGCCCGTCTCCTCGGAATGCGGAGTGTCGGGCCGCCCGCTTAGCTGCGACTTATCGCCTCGCCGCCGGGCCGGGCCGCGCTACCATCCTCGCGTGGATCCCCTCGCTCGATCGCCCCTCGACCTGGCGGCCCGCCCGGCCCTCGAAGCGGCTCGGGCGGCGCTCCGCGAAGAGATCGCGGCGACGATCGAATCACCCGGGCCGATGACGTACGGATCGCAGGCGGCGGCGGCGAGCCACGTCTTCGAGCAGCAGCGCGACCTCGCCCTCCGCGACCGTGCCGTCGGTCAGCTCGCGCTCGTCGAAGGGGCGCTTGCGCGGCTCGAGGCGAGAACGTTCGGTCGATGCCTCCGCTGCGGCGGACCGATCGGTGCCGACCGCCTCGAGGCACTCCCCTGGGCGGAGATGTGCATCGGGTGTGCCCGCATCGTCGGTCCCGGCGGATCCGGGTGACGGAGGGCCTCGTCGGGCTCGACGCGATCGAGCGTGCCGCGGCACTCCTCGTCGGCGTCGCGGCCAGGACACCGCTCGTCCCCTTCCCCGCCGTCGAGGGCGGCCTCCTCAAGGCCGAGTCCCTCCAGCCGATCGGGGCGTTCAAGATCCGCGGCGCCCACGTGGCGATCGCCGCGCTCGGCCCCGCCGAGCTCCGACGCGGCGTCATCACCTACTCGTCCGGCAATCATGCCCAGGGCGTCGCCCGGGCCGCCCGGCTGCTCGGTGCTCCGGCGGTCGTCGTCATGCCGTCCGACGCGCCGCTCCTCAAGCGTCGCCGCGTCGAAGCGGACGGCGCGGAAGTCGTCGTGGTCGGGCCGTCAAGCTCGGAGCGGCGGAGCGTCGCGGAGCGGATCGCCCTCGAACGCGGCCTGTCCATCATCCCGCCATACGACGACGATCGGATCATCGCCGGCCAGGGTACCGTCGGTCTCGAGATCGTCGAGGACGCGCCGGACGTCGCCGTCATCCTCGTCCCGATCGGTGGCGGTGGCCTTGCCTCGGGCGTCGCCGCCGCCGTCAAGGCGCTGCGTCCCGGCACCCGGGTCGTCGGGGTGGAGCCGGAGCTCGCGGCGGACGCTCGCGCGTCGCTCGAGGCCGGACGGATCGTCGAGTGGCCGGCAGAGCTCGTGAGCCGGACGATGGCCGACGGGACGCGGACCCAGGCGCTCGGCACTCGGACGTTCGCCCATCTCCTGGCGCTCCTCGACGCGATCGTCACCGTGACGGAGGCGGAGATCGCGGCCGCGGTCCGGCTCGCCGCCGAGCAGTCGCGGCTCGTGGTCGAACCATCCGGGGCGCTGTCCATCGCCGCGCTCCGCTACCGTCGCCGCGAAGCGGGGCTCGACGGGCTCGATGGCTCGCTCGTCGCCGTCGTCAGCGGCGGCAACGTCGATCCCGAGCGCTACCGGGAGCTGCTCGCCTCGCCGATCCCCGACTGACGCCCGAGCCTCACGAGGTGTGCCATCAGCCGTCGGCGCGTTCGCGGGCGAGTCGATCGGCGAGTGCCGCCTCCCGCTCCCGGATCGCCGCCATCGCGACGTCCGCCCGGCGTTCCTCGCGCGCCGTGTCTCGCTGCTCGCGGCGCATCCAGCCGGCGACGACGAGGACGATCGCCGAGATGAAGACGAAGTCACCGATGATCCACATGAGCCCGCCGGCGAGCTGCTGATCGGCGAGCGCGCCGAGGCCCCAGCCGAGATGAAGGTTCGCGTAGTGGGGATAGAGCGGGGCTCCGGCGGTGAGGATCGCGAGGGCGAGGAACGTGTTCTGCGGCATCTGGAGGAACACATACATGACCCGCGCCGGGTGCGGCATCCGCCACGGGCTCGGGTCGAGCGCGACGGCCGGCCACCAGAAGAGGAGCCCCACCGAGAGGTAGAGGGCATGCTCGATGTCGTGGACGAACGGGTCGCTCAGCGATCGGTCGAACATCGGCGAGAAATGGGTCCCCCACATGACCCCCGCGAAGAGCGACCACGAGACGACGGGGAAGGCGAGGACCTTGACGAGTCGACTGTGGAGGATCGGGAGGATGAAGCGCCGTCGCTGCTCGGGCCGCGCGACCCTGAGGAGGATGGTGATCGGGGCCCCCAGGGCCAGCAGCGGCGCGGCGACGAGGGTGAGGAGGACGTGCTGGACCATGTGGACCGAGAAGAGCGTCGTGTCGTAGCGCTCGATCACCGACTGCAGGGCGATCTCGATGGCAAGGAGGCCGCCGATGAAGGCGGCGAGGCGCGCGCGCGGCACCGGGCTGTCGGGGTGCCGCGCGTCGACGTGGCGTACCGCCCAGAGATACGCCAGGGCGAGGATCGCGAGCGGGACCGCGATGAGCGGATCGAAGGACCAGTCGAGGAGGACGTCGGAGAGCACGGGCGTCATGACCCGTCCATCGTGCCACGGAAGGCGGCGCCGGCTTCCCGGATCGGCCCCGATGGCCACGCCGCCCGGTGGCTCGGGTATCATGGCGCCGGCCGTGCCGAGGAGGCGGGCCTATCGCCAGCCCCGCCGGAGTGTCGGCGTGTCCGGGCCGCCCGACACTCGACCGTTCGAGGACCCCGCATGCCGACGACGAGGAAGAAGCCTCCGCGCCTCGCAGCGATCGCGCTGCCGTTGCTCGCGCTTCTGGTCGCCGGCTGCGCCTCGCAGGTCCCGGCCCTCTACCCGCCGCAGGACGTCACGACGCAGGGAGCGGCGACCAGAAGCCTCTACGACATCGTCTTCCTCATCGGCGCGGTCATCTTCTTCTTCGTCGAGGGGCTCATCGTCTTCGCGGTCCTCCGCTATCGCCGCAAGCCCACGGACACCGAGCTGCCGCCCCAGATCCACGGCAACAACCTCATCGAGATCGTCTGGACGGTCATCCCGACGGTGATCGTCGTGTTCCTCTTCGTCATCTCGTGGCAGACGCTCAACACGGTCGATGCGAAGTCCGCGGATCCCGCGGTCCGCGTGGCCGCCGTGGCGAAGCGCTTCTCGTGGAACTTCCTCTATCTCGGGGCAGACGGCAGGCCGCTGTTCACGACGGACGCCGCCGGCGACGGCAACTTCGGCGAGATGGTCGTCCCGGTCGGGGTGCCCATCCAGGTCGAGCTCTACAGCCCGGATGTCATCCACGCCTTCTACGTCCCGAAGTTCCTCTTCAAACGCGACGTCGTGCCGGGTCGCACGAACGAGTTCGACTTCACGGTGGACGCCCAGGATGTCGGCCAGACGTTCCGCGGCCAGTGCGCCGAGCTGTGCGGCGTGGGCCACGCGGGGATGACGTTCGACGTGAAGGCCGTGAGCATGACGGAGTACCAGACCTGGCTCCAGCAGCAGATCGCCCAGGCCGCGGCCACGCCCGCCGCGCCAGCGAGCGGCAGCCCGGCGGCGCCCGGCGCGCCGGGCGGCAATCCCTCGCCGAGTGCCGGGTCCGGCGGCACGAGCATCCAGATCGGCGCCCAGAACCTCGCCTTCGACAAGGCGACCCTCTCGGCTCCGGCCGGACAGCCGTTCCAGATCGTCTTCGCCAACAACGACCCCGGCGTGCCCCACAACGTCGAAATCAAGAATCCCGATGGAAGCATCGCCTTCAAGGGCGCCATCGTGACCGGACCCACGACCACGACGTACGCCGTTCCGGCACTCCCGGCCGGGACGTACCCGTTCCAGTGCACGGTCCACCCGACGATGACCGGCACGCTCACGGTGCAGTAAGGAGCTCCCGATGGCGACCACCGCGCTGACGCCTGCCGCCACTGCGTACCGGAGCAGCCTGTACGAGTGGGTGACGACGACCGATCACAAGAAGATCGGGATCCTCTACGTCGTCAACTCGTTCCTCTTCTTCCTCATCGGCGGCGTGCTCGCGCTCGGTGTCCGCAGTCAGCTCGCGGTGCCGGACAACAAGCTCATCTCGCCAGAGCTGTACAACCAGCTCTTCACGATGCACGCCTCGATCATGATCTTCCTGTTCATCATCCCGATGCTCGCGGGCTTCGGGAACTACATCGTCCCGCTCATGATCGGCGCGCCGGACATGGCGTTCCCGCGCATCAACGCGCTCTCGTTCTGGATGCTGCCGCTCGCCGGGATCATCATGCTGAGCGGCTTCCTGACCCCCGGGGGCGCGGCCGCCGAGGGATGGACGTCGTACAGCCCGCTCGCCCAGCGGGCCTACTCGGGCATCGGGACGGATCTGTGGATCGTCGCGGTCGCGCTCATCGGCACGAGCTCGATCCTCGGCGCCGTCAACTTCCTCGTGACGATCTTCAAGATGCGGGCGCCGGGCATGACGATGTTCCGGATGCCGATCATGGCGTGGACGGTCCTCGTGACGAGCGTCCTCGTGCTGCTGGCGACGCCGGTCCTCACGAGCGGCCTCATCATGCTGTTCATCGACCGCAACTACGGCGGCCATTTCTTCGACCCGGCGACCGGCGGGAACGCGATCCTCTGGCAGAACATCTTCTGGTTCTACTCGCATCCCGCCGTCTACATCATGATCCTGCCGGCGATGGGGATGATCAGTGAGATCCTGCCGGTCTTCTCGCGGAAGCCGCTCTTCGGCTACAAGGCGTTCGTCTTCGCGACGGCCGGCATCGGCGCACTCGGGTTCTCCGTGTGGGCCCATCACATGTTCACGACCGGGGCGGTCTACCTGCCGTTCTTCAGCTTCATGACGTTCCTCATCGCCGTGCCGACCGGCGTGAAGATGTTCAACTGGATCGCGACCCTCTACCGCGGGCAGCTCACGTTCTCGACGCCGCTCCTGTTCGCCCTCGGCTTCCTCTCGATGTTCCTCATCGGCGGAATCGACGGCGCGTTCAGCGCGGCGGTCCCGGTGGACTTCGCCCTGCACGACACGTACTGGGTCGTGTCGCACCTCCACTACGTCCTGTTCGGCGGCTCGGTCTTCGGGGTCATGGCCGGCACCTACTACTGGTTCCCCAAGATGAGCGGCCGCCGCCTCAACGAGACGCTCGGCAAGATCCAGTTCGTCCTCATGTTCATCGGCTTCAACCTGACGTTCTTCCCGATGCACCTGCTCGGCCTCGACGGGATGCCGCGGCGGATCGCGGTCTACGCCTCGACCGCCGGCTGGAGCCAGCTCAACCTCGTCGCGACGATCGGCAGCATCATCATCGCCACATCGATGCTGCCGTTCCTGTGGAACGTCTTCATCTCGCTCCGCAACGGCGAGCCCGCCGGGGACGATCCGTGGGAGGGCAACACCCTCGAATGGGCGACGAGCTCCCCGCCGCCGCCGTACAACTTCGACCACCTCCCGCAGATCCGGTCCGAACGACCGGTCTTCGACGCTCGCCACGGCCGGGTCGCCGATCACGGAGGCGAGGCGTGAGCGCCGGCACGGCAATGATCGTGGCCCACGAGGACCCCCACGCCCTCGATCATGGCAACCGGGGGATCAGCAACCCGATCCTGGGGATGATCCTCTTCATCTGCTCGGAGGTGATGTTCTTCGCCGGGCTGTTCGCGGCGTATTTCAACGTCCGGGCGAACGCGCCCACCTGGCCGCCGTCGGTCGCCGAGGTCGGGCCGATCGCCGAGCGGTTCAATCTCCACGCCGAGCCATGGTTCGGCGCCACGCTCACCGTGATCCTCGTCATCAGCTCGTTCACCTGCCAGCTCGGCGTCTGGGCGATCCGACGCGACGATCGGCGAGGTCTCGTCCGCGCGATCGGCGTGACGCTCATCCTCGGCATCGTCTTCCTCATCGGCCAGGCGTACGACTACAGCCAGCTCGGATTCGGCCTCGCGGACGGGACGTTCGGCACGACCTTCTACACGCTCACCGGCTTCCATGGGGCGCACGTCCTCGCCGGGGCGATCATGCTCAGCGTCGTCCTCTACCGGGCGATGAGCGGCCAGTTCTCCGCGCGCCACCACGACGCGGTCGAGGCGACGTCCATCTACTGGCACTTCGTCGACGTGGTCTGGGTCGCGCTCTTCTCGATCCTCTACGTCATCCCGACCCGCTAGGAGAGGGCGATGCGGCTCAAGCACCCGCGGAACGCGATCGGGGTCGGGCTCGTCTTCGTCGTCATCGGCGTGGCGTACTACCTGTTGAGCCGTGATGCCGGCGGTACGACGACCCTCGTCTTCCTCGGCATCGCGATGTCCATCGCGGCGTACGCCCTCGTCGTGGGCACGCCGGACGACCTCTAGGCCGCGGGCCCCGGAGCGGATCTCCGATGGCGCAACTCCAGGCGGCCTGGACGTCGATCCTCGACATCCTCGCCAAGCTCGTCATCCCGGACTGGGGCGGACTCATCGCCCTCATCCCGGTCGGACTCGCGGCGATCGTCGTTCTCTGGCTGCTCATGGTCGTGCGCGCCTACGCGACGGTCGGCCCGAGAGAGCGCGGCATGCCGCGCCGCGATCTCGTCCCGCCGTCGGGCGTTCACATGCCGGGCCCATCGTTCGCGCCGTCCTTCGCGGCGGTCGGAGCCGCCCTCCTCTTCTTCGGCTTCGTCTGGGGCGGGGCGATCCTCCTCCTCGGCTTCGGCGCGCTGGTCCTCACGCTCCTCTACTGGCTCCGCGAGGGGATGCTCGACTACGACCGGGTCGCCGGCGTGGCATCCGTCCCCGCTGTCGTGGGAGGCGGCGGGCCGCCGGCCGGCGTCCACATGCCCGGTCCGTCGTTCCTGCCGCTCGTATCCGCCGTGTCCGCGGCGATCCTCTTCGCCGGCTTCGTGCTCGGCGGGTGGGTCCTCATCGCCGCCGTGCTCTGCCTCGTCATCGGCCTGCTCGGCTGGCTCCGGACGGCCGGCGTCGAATACCACCTCACCGAGGAGGCGGACCGGACCGGGCACCTCCGGAATGCGGCGGCGCCGCGTTTCCCGGCGCGGATGTTCGCCTCCTTCACGGTCATCCTCCTCGTCGCGGCGGCGTTCCAGACCGGCATCTTCCCGCCGGCGAACTCCTCGGCCGGCGCGGCCGCCCCGGGAGCGTCCGCCGGGCCCGGCGCGTCCGGGACCCCGGCGAGCCCCTCCGCCGTCGCCGCGGACGTCGCGATCACCGCCCAGAACATCTCGTTCACGACGCCGACCGTCACCGCACCGGCGGGACGGCCGTTCACCATCGCGTTCCAGAACCTCGACAGCGGCACCCCCCACAACGTGACGATCCGGAACCCGAACGGGAGTGACGCGTTCGACGGTGCGATCGTCACCGGCGTCATCACGACGCTCTACCAGGTCCCCGCCCTGGCGGCCGGGACGTACACCTTCTTCTGCAAGGTCCACACCTCGATGACCGGGACGATCACGGTCAGGTAACACAGGTCTCGACCACGCGAATCTTCAGCGCTCATCCGCGCCCATCGACCCTCGCTCGGCGGCTCGCACTCGCCGTCGTCGGTGCGATCGCGCTCGCCTCGATCCTGTCCGCCTGCACGAGCGGCACGACCGCCGCTGGGTCGGGGTCGCCGGACGTGGGCATCGGTGTCGGTCAGCTCGCTCCGCCGCTGAGCGGGACGACGCTCGACGGCGGGTCGCTCAGCCTCGCCTCGTTCCGTGGCCGACCGGTCCTCGTGAACTTCTGGGCGAGCTGGTGCGTCCCGTGTCGCTCGGAGTTCCCGCTCTTCAAGGCTGCCCTCGCCCGGCACCCGGACCTCGTCATCGTCGGCGTCATCTTCCAGGACGACCCCGCGTCGGCGAAGGCGTTCGTGTCGTCATTCGGGGCGAGCTGGCAGAGCATTCTCGACCCGACGGCGGCGATGGCCAACGCCTACCGGGTCGTCGCGCCGCCCCAGTCGTACTTCATCGATCGGAATGGCATCGTCCGGTCGCGCCAGATCGGCGAGCTGACGACGGACGACTTCGAACGCCAGTACGCCGCGATTGGCCCGTGACGTCGGTCGACGCCGGGGCGGCTCCGTCGGCCGGAGCGGGGATCGTCGCGTCCGTTCACGACCTCGTGAAGCGATACGGTGGTCGGACGGTCCTTGACGGCCTGACCTTCGATATCCGGCGCGGTGAGCTCCTCGCACTCCTCGGCCCGAACGGCGCCGGCAAGACCACGACGATCGAGATCCTCGAGGGCTACCGCCGGCTCGATGGCGGGTTCGCCACGGTCCTCGGCCGCGACCCATGGCGGGCGGGTGGCGCGCTCACCGGGCGAGTGGGCCTCATGCTCCAGGGCGGAGGAATCTACCCGCAGGCGCGACCGCTCGAGATCCTCCGGCTCCACGCGAGGTTCTTCGGGACGCCGCACGATCCGGCCGAGCTCCTCGACCTCGTCGGGCTTCGCCATGCGGCCCGCACCAGGTACAGGGTCCTCTCCGGTGGCGAGCGGCAGCGACTCGGTCTCGCGCTGGCCCTCGTCGGACGGCCCGAGCTCCTCTTCCTCGATGAGCCCACGGCCGGCATGGACCCGGCGGCGAAGGCGGCGACCCGGGCCCTGATCGGCGATCTGCGGACGGCGGGCGTGACGATCCTCCTCACGACCCACGAGCTCGCCGACATCGAGCGCCTCGCGGATCGCGTCGCGATCATTGATCGCGGTCGGCTCGTCGCCCTCGGCTCGCCGGCAGAGCTGACGGCGGGCGCGGCGCCGTCCGTGCGGCTTCGACTCGACCGACCGCCGACCCCGGGCGCGATCGCCGCGTTGGCTGCGTCCATCGGCGAACGGTTCGAGGGCGGGCGCGTCGCCGTCGACGGAGCGAGCGGGCTTCGGGTCGTCGGCGTCCCGCCGTCTCCCGCGGTGGTGGAGCGGATCGCCGTCGCGTGCCGGGCACGGGACCTCCTCATCGTCGAGCTTCGGACGAGCGCCGGCTCGCTCGAGGAGCGCTACCTCGAGCTCGTCGGCGGCGATGACGAGGACGTGGACGCCGGCGAGGGCGCGTCGGCATGAGTGAGGATCCGCGGACCCGCTGGGCGCCGGGATCGGGCCGTGTCGCACCGCGCTGGCGGGCGGTCCTCGGGCAGACCGCCATGGAGCTGCGTCTCACGTCCCGGCGCGGCGAGAACCTCCTCGTGATGCTCGCGATCCCGATCGCACTCCTCGTGTTCCTCTCATCGGTCAATGTCCTCCCGGCAGGGAGCGGACGACCCATCGACTTCCTGGTCCCGGGCATCCTCGCGCTCGCCGTCATCTCGACGAGCCTCGTCAATCTCGGCATCGCGACGGCGTATGAGCGCTCGTATGGCGTCCTCAAGCGGCTCGGCGGTTCGCCTCTCGGACGGGGCGGACTCGTGGCGGCGAAGCTGATCGGCGTCCTCGTCGTGGAGATCGGCCAGCTCGGTGTCCTCGTCGTCGTCGCGGGAGTCGGATTCGGCTGGGGCCCGGGGACCGGCGCGTCCATCGTCGTGGCGGTCCTCGCCGTCGTCCTCGGAACGCTCGCGTTCGCCGGACTCGGACTCCTCATGGCCGGCGCGCTCCGGGCAGAGGCGACCCTCGCCGGGGCGAACGGCCTGTACCTCCTCCTGCTGCTGCTCGGCGGCATCGTGGTCCCGATCGATCAGCTGCCGTCCGCCCTCGCCGCCCTCGCCCGGATCCTGCCGGCGAGTGCGCTCTCGGACGCGCTCCGCATCGGCGTCGGCGCGAGTACGGGCGATCCCGTGCTCCCGCTCATGGTGCTCGCCGGCTGGGGCGTCGTCACGGCCGGACTCGCAGCGCGGACGTTCCGCTGGGATTGATACCGCGCAGCGGCGACCATCCGCAGCTCCAGGATCCGATGGCACCGTGCAAGGGTGGATTCGGTCGTGCCCGGCGACGGGCTGCCACTCCGCCGGAACCGTCGGGAATCACGAGACCCGGCCTCGCGGCCGGGTCTTCGCATCGGCGATCTGGTTGCGGGGGACGGATTCGAACCGCCGACCTTCGGGTTATGAGCCCGACGAGCTGCCGCTGCTCCACCCCGCGTTGGGCATGATAGGGAGGCGGGAGGGGCGCGTCAAACTCGGGTCCGAGCCCAGGACGGCCGCCGCACGCGGCAGGCGAGACCCGACGGGCGAGCGGCGTCGGGCGCGGCGCCAAGGGCCGCGCCCGGTGCGCGTATGAGCTACTCCGCCGTCGGCCGTGGCCGCGCCGCCGTCGGCCGCGCGGTGGCCCGCGCCGTGGGCCGCGTACGCACCGTGTGCGTGCAAGCTCGCCGAAGCGATGCTACGGGCCGGCGGGCGGCACGCCCGGTGCGTCGCGACGACGCACGGTGCATCCAAACGATGTTCGTCGCCACGCGTACGCAAGACGTGCGCCCGGCACGCATCACGTGCGTCCCCGACCGCACGGCACTCGGGGACGACCCGGGCCGGGAGCCGCCGGAGACGGCCGCGCCGCCAAGTACGCAACCGATGCGTAGGCGGATTCAATGCCAGGCGAACGGCTCGCGCAGGCGGGTCGGGCGTGGATTCAATGCAGGCCCGGCTTCAGGACCGTCACAACTCGCTCAGCCGCCGAACAGCCCGCGCAGGTCCGTCGCGCCGCACGAGCCGCCGAGGCAGCCGAGACCCCAGGCCTCCTCGATGGTGCGGAGCAGCGAGTAGTGGTTGCGGAACACCCCGTCCGTGCTGCCGGCGCGAACGAGCGGACTGATGACGAGGGTCGCCACGCGGCCGCCGCCGTGGACGTTGGAGGTGCCCTCGTCGACGGTGATGAAGAGGACGCTGTCGGCGAACGCCGGGCTGGCGACGATCCGCGGGACGAAGTCCGAAAGGAATCGGTCCCCGGTCGCCACGGAGCAGTCGTGCATGTCGTGGCACATGTTCGGGATGATGAGCTGGAAGTCCGCTGCGGCCGGGTCGAAGTGGCTGAAGTCGGTGATGTTCGCGCAGCGCTTCGTGTCCCCGGAGATGTTCGTGAAGCTGATCGCCGGTTCGTGCTTCCGGGCGTACGTGCCGAGCCCGTCCGGGCCGCCGTTCGCGCTGTAGCCGGTGTAGCAGCCGAGCGGCACGTTCTCGGCGAAGACCCGCCAGGTCTTCCCACGCGCCTCGAGCTGGTCGACGAGGTTCCGGCCGGGCAGGTCGTGCGACAGATCGTCCGTGACCCCCTGCGTGGATCCGCTGAACAGGGCGATGTAGTTCGGCTCGGAGGGGTGAGTCTCGGCGTACATGTCGGTGAGGCTCGCGAACCGCGTCCGAAGGCTGTTGAAGTACGGCGCGGCCGGGTTCCCGACGAGGTCGCCGTACGACTTGTTCTCGAGGACGATCTCGTAGATGTGGCGGAAGGCCGGAACGCCAGCGACGGGTGAGACGCTCGGGGCGGCCGAGAGCGTCGGCGCGGGCGTCGGGCGGGGTGTCGGCGCGGGCGTCGGGCGGGGTGTGAGAACGCCAGACGTCGGACGGGGCGTGGAACGGCTCGTGGGCGTCGGCCGGACGGGCGTCGACGCGGGCGCGCCGCCAGGAGGACCACCCGACGGCCCGGAAGACGCTGCGGGGGCGAGCGTCGCTGGCACGCCGGTGGTCGACGCAGCGGTCGATGCGGTGGTCGTCGGGCTCGGCGGCGACCCTGCCGGGAGGATCGATGCCGGCGACACCGCGGCCCCGATCGGACCGTCCGATGCCGGTGATGCGACGGGCGCCGACGGCGCGGCGCAGGCACCCGCGACGAAGACGATCACGAGGAGGACGGCGAGCGCGGCGGGGCCTCGGGTCACCTCACCAGGGTGACACGCTGACGCGATGAGCACCGCCGCGGCGACCACACCACGATCGTCTCAGCGGATGCGCGCCCGAAGCGCCTCCCGCCAGACCTCCACCGCCCGCGGCCACCAGACGTCGATCGCCTCCGATGATCCGTACCACGGAGCCCCGCCCAGCTGGCCGTGGACGATCCGGTCCAGGACGAGCACCTCGCTGCCGCCGAGGCTCGCCGATCCGACCGGCACGAGCCCGTCGCCCGCGGGCTCCGCGTTGCCGTCGACCGGCAGGAGTCCGGCGTACAGGCGATGGGCAGCCCGCTCGCGACGAGTGCCGGCCATCCGGCCGATGACGGATCGCGAGGCGACCGCGAGATAGCCGGTCGTCGGTGCGAACGCGGATCCCGGAACGACCCGCTCGACGAACTCGGTCGCGGCGCGGGCGAGGGGGCGGCCGAGCGCCGTCGTCGCGGTGACATGGTGCGGCGTGCCGAGTGTCACGATCGCGCCGATCCGGCCAGCCGCGGCGAATCGCCGTCCGGCGAGGGGCTCGGGGGACGTGAGCAGGCGTGCGGTCATCCCCCCGGCGGAGTGACCCACGACGAGGATCGGCGCGCCGCGACTTCGCGACGATGCCGCAGCGAGCTCGCCCGCTCGGAGGAGCGCCCGGCCGGAGCGACTCGCGATCGCGCCGAAGCCGCGACGACTCGCGAGCAGCCAGTCCGGCAGCCAGATCGGGGCGACGACGACCGCGGCGGCCCCGCGAGCGAGCAGGCGCTGTCGCATCCGCGCATAGAGCGGCGGCGACGTGAGGAAGCCGCCGAGGATGAGGACGGTGGGCGCCACCTCGTCGATCGCCGAACGCCACCAGCGATCGGCATCGGGCGTCATGTCGCTGCGACCTCGGGATCGCCCGGTTCGGCACCCATCCGCCGCCCCGGCCGCCTCGAGTCGCTCGCGAGCAGCGGCCGCCCTCCCACGAGCAGCGCCCCGATGAGGGAGGTGAAGATGACCGCCGAGAAGAGATAAAAGGGGAAACGCAGATCGATCCCGGCGAGCGTTCCGGTCACGAGCGAGGCCACGACGAAGCCGACCGTGCCGGCTGCGCCGAAGACCCCCTGGGCGGTGGAGGACCGTCCATCCGGACTCCCGCGTCCCACGATCGCGTACAGGGCCGGGTTGAGGATCGCGAAGCCGGTCGCCTCCACGAGGATGATCGGGATGGACCAGACCGGATCGACGATGAGCGTGTAGGCGAGGCTCGAGAGGCCGACCATGACCGATCCGACGATGAGGAACCGAACGCTGCCGCGCCGGTCCACGATCCGACCGGCGAGCGGCCCGAACAGGAGCACCGGGATCGCGAACATCGAGAACGTGAGGCTCACGAGCGTGAGGCTCGCCCCCTTCGCCGTGAGGAAGATGCTCCAGATGACGTCGTACGTCCCGCCGCCGAAGTTCCCCCCTGCGTTGACGAGGATCGCCGCCGCGAGCGGGCGATTGCGGAGCGACGACGGGCGATCCACCCCGTGGCCGGGAGGCGGCGTGACCCCGAGCAGACCGTCGGCGGCCGGATCGTCGCCGCGCGGACCGTCGCCGGCCGGAGCCGAGCCTCCGTCCCTCGCCCACCCATCGGGATCGGCACCCTCCTCGAGCGGCGGGAGGTCGCGACGGAACTCGGCGAGACCGACCGCCGCGGCCTGCGGGGTGTGCCCCCGGCGGGGGACGTCCCGCACGGCGACGGCCACCGTGACAGCCCCGAGCAGTCCGAGGACGCCGCCCATGATGAACACGAAGCCGATGCCGCCGAAGAGGCTCGCCCCGATGCCGCCGAGCGCCGGCCCGAGCAGGAGGCCGGACATCTGGGCCGCGCCGTACCAGCCGAAGGCCTCACCGTGACGCTCGGCGGGCATCGCATCGATGAGGACGCCGCGAGCGGCCGGATCGTAGATCGAGGTCGACAGTCCGTCGAGGGCCCGCAGGACGAGGAACGCAGCCGGTCCGTGGAGCACGAGTGGCAGCGTTAGGAATACGGATGACAGGGCGAGTCCGGCGACCATGAGAGGGACCCGCGGCACCCGGTCGGCGAGCCAGCCGAAGATCGGCTCACCGATGAGGCGCGCCGCGGGCCAGGCCGCGATGACGACTCCGAGCGTCGCCAGGTCGACGCCCTGCTCGGTGAAATAGAGGGGCAGGACCGGGAGCAGGGCTCCGAACCCGATCCACACGACGATCTCCGCCGCGAACAGCGGCGCGACCGGTCGCCAGCGGGCGAGCCAGTCGCCGGGGATGCGGCGGAGGCGGTCGAAGGTGGTCATCGGGCGCCCGTTCGGCACGAGTGGGCCGGCCCATCGTACCCGACCGACCGCGCTCGGCCGGGGTCGTATCATCGGGCGGTGCCGATCACCCTGACCGTCGCCCTCGTGTTCGCGGCCGTGCTCGTGGCAGCTGTCCCGGCCCGTCGGCTTCGGCTGGATGGTCGGTCGGCGCGGGCGATCGCGATCTACCTGATGATCCTTGTGACACTCGCCCTCGGCGTGGTCGAGCTCGAGCGGTTCGCCCGCTATCTGCTCCCGCTCCTCGGCCTCGTGTTCATCGCCCCGTTCCTCACGTGGCCGGGCGGCATCGATCGTCTCCTCGGGTCGCACGGCCCGGTCGGACCGCCATCCCACACGGCAGGGCGGCAGGCCCCGAGGAACGTCACCCCTCGCGACGGCGATCCGGAGCGACGGGATCGGGAGCCGTGACCGAGGCTCTGGACAGACCGCCTCGCCGCCGGGTGGCGACGTGGTCGGCATCGACGGTCCGCTCCGTGACGGCCGCGTAGATCGCACCGAGGAAGCCGGTCGCCACCCGGCCGACCCCAATGTCCGCCGGGTTCCACGCCGCCGCGGATGAGCGCGACGTGATCCGGATGGTCCATCGAGGCGTCAGGCGGCGGTGAGCCGGGTGGGGCTCGAACCCACAACCCAGCGCTTAAAAGGCGCTTGCTCTGCCATTGAGCTACCGGCCCCTCGGGAAGTCTAGCCGTGATTCCCACGGACGTGGTCGACAGCGCAGACCTGCCCGGCTTCCGCCGGATCCGGTTCCATCGGGCGGGGTACGGCGCGGCACGCCGTTCCTGACCGATGACCCCCAGGCGGGGTTGGTCACCGACTCCCCACGCGGCGCTCGTAGACCTGAGCGTGGATCGGGCCGGGCCGGCACGTCGATCCTGCCAGATTCCCGGGTGAGGGCCACCTGTCACCGACATGCAGACCAGTGCCCGCCTCATGGCCATCTGCCGGAACCTGGGACGGAGGGCTCGATCCGATGGGCATCCTCGTCAACGACGTGTCCGGCAATCACCGGGAGCGGCCCGTCGGGAGTCTACCGGACCGGAGTCTACCGGACGGGAGTCTACCGGACCCCCGGGTTGACGGGGGTCGGGAGCCGCTCGCCGCGTACGCCGGCGATGAGATTCGCGGCCGCCATCTCGGCCATCCGGCCGCGGGTCGCGTGCGTCGCCGACGCGATGTGGGGGACGACGAGGCACTGGTCGAGCGAGAGGAGCGGATCGTCCGGCGCGATCGGCTCCGGATCGGTCACGTCGAGCGCGGCTCCCGCGATCACCCCGTCCCGGAGCGCCTCGTACAGCGCCCGCTGGTCGACGACCGGGCCGCGCGCCGTGTTGACGAGGATCGCTGTCGGCCGCATCGATCGAAGGCGCGCCGCATCGATGAGCCCGCGCGTCTCCGCCGTCAGGTTGACGTGGAGCGAGACGAAGTCCGAGTGGGCGAGGAGCTCGTCGAGGTCCACCCGCGTCACCCCGAGCGCCCGTTCGGTCTCTTCCGGCACCGGCGTCCGGTTGTGATAGAGGACCGTCATCCCGAACCCGGAGGCACGCCGGGCAACAGCCTGCCCGATCCGCCCGAAGCCCACGATCCCGAGCGTCGCGCCGTGGATGTCCGCGCCGAGGAGGAGGAGCGGGCCCCACGTCCGCCATCCCCCCGTCCGGACGAACCGATCGCCCTCCGGGAGTCGCCGGCCGGCGGCCATGAGGAGGGCGAAGGCGAAGTCGGCGGTCGTCTCGGTGAGTGCACCCGGCGTGTTCCCGACCGCGACGCCCCGCGCCGTGCACGCCGCAACGTCGACGTTGTCATAGCCCACCGCGTAGTTGCTCACGACTCGCAGTCGCGGGCCCGCCACGTCGAGCAGCTCGCTGTCGACCCGATCGGTGAGGAGGGTGAGGATCCCGTCGCGACCGGCGACGCCGGCGAGGAGATCCGCCCGCGATGGTGGCAGCTCGTCCTCCCAGACGAGCGCCTCGCAGGTGTCGCGGATCGAGGCGAGGCCGGCCTCCGGGATCCGGCGCGCGACGAAGACACGCGGCCGGTCCACCACGCCGGGTCTCAGACGGCGACCGTCGCGAGGACGGCCCGGATCCGCCCGAGTGCCTCGGCGATCTTCGCCTGCGAGTTCGCGTAGCTGATCCGGACGTGGCTCCGGCCCACCTGCCCGAACGCCGTGCCGGCGAGGAGCGAGACACCGCCCTCGTAGAGCATCGCGTCGGCGAAACGCTCGCCGGTCATCCCCGTCCCTGACACGTCCGGGAAGACGTAGAAGGCGCCCTCGGGACGGAGACACGAGATCCCCGGGATCGCATTGAGGCCGTCGACGATGAGCTCCCGGCGGATCCGGAACTCGCGGACCATCGCGTCGACCGAGTCCTGCGGTCCGAGGAGCGCCTCCGCGGCGGCGACCTGGCTGAACGAGCTCGTGCAGCTGACGCTGTTGATGATGAGCCCGCTGAACGCGGCGACGAGCGGCTCCGGGACGATCGCGTAGCCGAGCCGCCAGCCGGTCATCGCGAACGTCTTCGAGAAGCCGTCGAGGACGATGGTCCGCTCGGCCATGCCCGGCAGGCTCGCGATCGAGACGTGCTCCCCGTCGTAGACGATCCGGCCGTAGATCTCGTCGGCGAGGACCACGAGATCGTGCTCGATCGCGATCGCGGCGATCGCCTCGAGATCCGCTCGCGGGATGACGCCGCCGGTGGGATTGGCCGGCGAGTTGAAGATGAGGAGGCGCGTCCGCGGGCTCACGAGGCGGGCGATCTCCTCCGGGTCCATCCTGAAGCCGTGCTCCTGGCGGATCGGGACCGGGACCGCGGTCGCTCCCACGAAGCGCGCCATCGACTCGTAGATCGGGAAGCCGGGATCCGGGTAGATCACCTCGTCGCCCGCGTCGACGAGGCCGAGGATGGCGTAGAACATGATCGGCTTCGCACCCGGCGTGACGACCACCCGATCGGCGACGACCGGGAAGCCCTTGCGGCGCGACGCGTCGAGGGCGACCGCCTCGCGCAGGACGGGCAGGCCGAGCGCCGGGCCGTAGTGGGTCCAGCCGTCGGCGAGGGCTCGATCTGCCGCCGCCCGGATGTTCGGCGGCGTGTCGAAGTCGGGCTCGCCGATCTCCAGGTGGATGATGTCGCGCCCGGTCGCCTCGAGGGCGCGAGCGCGAGCGGCCGCGGCGAACGCGGTCTCGGTGCCGAGTCGTTCCATCCGTGAGGCGAGGCGCATCGGTGCATCCTAGAGCATTGACGTCCCGACGATCCCCTCGTCCTGGGGTACGATCCCGACCGTGACGACGTTCTACGACATCGACGCCGCGAACGCCCGGCTGCCGCTGGTCCGCGACCTCCTCACGCTCCTTCGCGAGGCGCGGGCCGAGCTCATCCGCCTCCGGGATCTCGCCGCGGATCCCGGCGTGGACGAAGCCGAGCTGCGGCGGCTGCGCCTGCGGATGCAGGGCATCATCGACCAGATGCAGGCGGCGGTCGTCCGACTCGACGCGATGAGCATCACCCTCCGCGACATCGAGAGCGGCCTCATCGACTTTCCGGCCCTCGTCAACGGCCGCCAGGTCTGCCTCTGCTGGCGGCTCGGCGAGCACGAGGTCGTCTGGTGGCACGAGCTGAGCGCCGGTTTCGCCGGCCGGCGCGAGCTCGCCGAGCTCGTCTGACGATGGGCCCCGCATCCCGGACCCCATCGATCGACCCGTCGACGGCGGACGCCCGACGCCGTTCGACCGAGACGCCGAGCCCGGTCTTGCTCGACGTCCGGGAGGCGGACGAGCACCGCAGCGGTCGACCCGAGGGCGCCGTCCTCGCCCCACTGTCCACGCTCGCGGCCCGACTCGGCGAGATCCCGCGCGACCGCCCGATCTTTGTCATCTGCCACTCGGGCGGGCGGTCCGCGACGGTGACCGACTACCTGCTCGCGAACGGCTGGTCGGACGTCCTCAACGTCGGCGGCGGGATGATCGCCTGGGAGCGCGCCGGCATGCCTGTTCGGACCGGCCACCGGACGCCCTGGAGTACGAACTCCCGGCGTGAGCGTCAGCCGCCGGCGTGACCGCGGCGCGCGCGGATGCGCCGGATGAGCGCCCGGGTCTGCTCCTTGTGGGCAAGCGCCCAGCCGATGAGGATGAGCAGGACGAAGTTCACCGTCGCGACCCCGGCCGCGGCGAGGTAGCCGAGCTGCTGGCCGATCTCACCGTCGATCTTGAGGGCCGGGATCGTCACACCGAACGGTCCGCCGAGCTGGAAGAACGGGGGCATCGGCGCGAGGTTCGCGCGGACGCTCGCCGCCGTCACCCCGTCCGCCGTGGCTCCGCCGATGAGGTACGCGTTCGACCCGGAGGCGACCGCCGAGCTGCCGGCGAGTCCGCCGGCCGGCAGATCCATCTGCGGCAGCTCGCTCCATCCGGTGATCGCGCCGTTCGGGTCCGGCGTCGTCCACCAGGCCTCGCTCCGCGGCGTCGTGCCATCCGTCCCGCCCACGAGGTAGAGCGAGCCGTTCGCCGTGAATCCGGCGGCATCCGTGCGGGGTGCCGGGAGGTTCGCCCCGGCGTTGCTGGGCGTGCCCCAGCGGACGACGGACCCGGCCTGAGTGCCGCTGCCGAGGTCGCCGCGCTGGACGACCGCCGTGGGGCCCTTCGCGTCCACGCCGCCGTAGACGAAAATCGATGGGCCGGTGAGGATCGCCGTCCCGTCGGCTCGCGGCGCGACGAGCGGTGCGTTCGTCTGCCATGTCCCGAGGTTGCCCTTGGCGTCCACGGTCGACTTCCAGACGGTCGTCGTTGGACCGGTCGCGTCACGACCCCCGACAAGGATGACGCCGTCGCTCGCCGCGATGAACGCGGTCCCGTCGCGCGGCGCCGGCAACGTGAGGTTCGGGCGCTTGGTCGTCCCGTCCGCGGCCGTCCCCCCGTCGGCGACCTGCCACTGGCCGAGGGCGCCCGTCTTCGCGTCCGGCGTGATGTAGTACGCGGTCGTCGTCGGGGCGCCGGATGCGTCCGCGCCGCCGATCACAAGGACGGAACCACCGAAGAACCCGGCCGCGACCTTCGTTCGGGGCGCCGGCAGCGCCGGGCCCTGGCGCCAGGCCGAGAAGTTGCCGGTCGAGTACAGGTCCGCCTCGAAGACCGTCGACGTGGCCGTCGTCCCATCCGTCCCGCCGATGTAGAGGAGGTGGGTCCCGACCTGGACAGCCGTGCCGTCCCGGCGGCCTGCAGGCAGTGCGAGGTCCTTCGGCGAGACCTGCCAGGGGAGGAAGGCGCCCTCTGGCGCCGGGCACGGCAGGGTCTGGTTCGACGCCGGACAGAAGTTCACCGGCGTGAGTGCGTCGGCGCGGATGCCGATGGGGATCGTGGAGAACACGGTGAAGTAATACGCCCGGTCGGGGATGTAGCCGAGGATGAGGATGATGAAGATGAACCAGCCGAAGGCCTTGAGGGACGCCCAGGCCCAGCCGTCACGGTCGAGCAGACCGAACATCGCCCGCCGTTTCGTCGCACCGCGTCCGAGCGCCTGCTGCGCCATCGTCCTCCATCCTCACCGCCGACCCATGCGGTCCGCGGGCCCGTCTACTTGACCGTGAGCGTCCCCGTCATGTTCGGGTGGACCGTGCATTGGAAGGGATACGTTCCCGCCGCGAGGGCCGGGACGGCGTAGGTCGTCTTGATCACGCCGGTGACGATGGCCCCCTTGAAGACGACGGCGCCCGTCGAATCCTTGATCTCCACGTTGTGGGGAATGCCGGCGTCCTGGTTGTCGAACGCGATCGCGAACGCCTGACCGGCCGGTGCCGTCACGGCGGTCGTCGTGAAGGCGATGCCCTGGGCCGTGATGTCCACGGTCGTCGCGCCCGGGGCGGGCGTGGGGGCCGGACTCGAGCCACTCGATGCGCCGCTCGAGAAGGCGGAGCTCCAGCAGTCCGGGAACGGCGTCGCGCCGGGGGCCGGCTTGTAGCTGGGATCCACCCAGCCGGTGAACGTCTCCACCTTGCCGGTCTTCGGGTCGATGACCGGCTCGTTCGTCGAGGGATCGCGAACGACGTACGTCTGCGTGTTCGTCGCCCGGAGGTAGGCGATGAGATCGTCGATCTGGGCGTAGTTCAGGGGACCGCCGTTGTCATTCGACCAGACGGGCATGAGGCTCTTGGCGTTGCCGCACACATAGCGGCCACCTTCGCGAAGGACGTTCGCCAGGTACGTCGGATTGAGGTGGGCGAAGAGCTTGTCCTGCTCGTTGAGCGGCGGAGCGCCGGCGTCGTTCGCGAAGCCCTGGCCGTTCACGCCGTGACAGCGGGCGCAGTTCGCCTGGTAGATGTTGTAGCCACGCTCGATGGACGTCACCTGCTGGGCGGCCACCTCCGCCCCGAGCCGACTGGTGTCGGGGACCCCCGGAACGCCGAGCTCGTAGAAGTAGTAGCCGATGACGAACAGGACGACGACGAGGACGGCGAGGAAGCCGACCCAGCGGGCGTTCGCCGTCTGTCGGACGATCCCGGCCGCGCGCTCCGGCGTCAGCTCGAAGGCGTGGGCGCTCGGCGGTGCGGTAAACCGCTCGGCCGGGGCGGGCACCGCGTCCGGTCGCCGTGCCGGGAGCTGCTGCCCGGGGCGTTCCGGCTGATCGGTCATCGGGGCGCTCGGCAGGTGGTCGCTGACGTCCGCATCAGATGCATCCGGTCGGCGACTTCGGCGGGATGAGGCCAGGCTGGCCGAGCGCGACAGGGAGCGGCCCCAGGGTGATCTTTCCGGTGTCGAGCCAGAGGGAGCCGTCGCCCTTCACGGTGGCCGAGAAGCGGTCCATGGACCGCGGGGCCGGACCGAACCGCGCCCCGTCCGCCTTGATCCCGAGGCGGTCGTAGCGCGACCCGTGGCAAGGGCACTCGAACCAGAAGTTCTTCAGGCACGGGTTCGGCCGGCAGCCCAGGTGCGGACAACGCTGGTAGAGCGGGCGGACGTTGAGCGCGGTCCCGTCGCCGGTCGTGTCCGTTCCCGGGACGAACTGCTGGCGGTTCGTGTCGACGAGCACGATGTACGCCCGGGCATCCGGCACGTAGGCCGGGAAGCCGTCGGCGATCGGCAGGTTGCTGTTGGCGAGCTTGAGATCGGCCAGGCTCCCGACCTTCACGATGCCGCCGAAGCCGCCGGCGAGGTTCGGCCAGAGGAAGCCGAGCGTGCCCGCCCCGAGCTCGGTCAGCCAGAGGGCCATCGCGCCGCCGACGGATCGCCGGATGAGCGATCGCCGGGACATGCCCTGGACCTGCTCGTGGCGGCGAGCCTTGAGCGCCTCCTTCGTGAGCGCCTGGGGGCGCGATGCGGGTTCGACCTGGTAGTTGCTCATCGGGTCGGGTGATCTGTCGTCACAGGTTGAAGTGGAGGCCGGGGGAGTCGATGAACGGGATGACGAAACTGTAGCCGGGGCCACGGAAGAACACGCCGATGAACGTCACGACGAGACCGAGCCCGCAGAAGAGAGTGAAGAGCATGACCGCGGTCTTCCGTTCGGACGGCCGGAAGGCGAGGACGTTGCCGCGGTCGACGAACGGGATGAGGGCGGCGCCGACGAGGACGAAGATCGGGGTGAGGGCGCCGGCGACCGTCGGGTGGAAGTACGCGAGCAGCTCCTGGAGGCCGAGGAAGTACCACGGCGCCTTCGCCACGGCGGGCGTGACATTGCCGTTCGCGAGCTCCTCGAGCGGCGCGTTGACGAACAGGCCCATGAGGAGCAGGAAGATACTCATCATCCCCGCGGCGAGGAACTCGATCGTCAGGAGATGCGGCCAGGTCATGACCGTGTCGTCCGGTTCCTTCTGGACGCGGACGACGGCATCCTGCTTGACCAGCGCGAGGAGCCGGTACGGACGGGCGGACATCGGCACCCGCTGCTTGTCGATCTCCGTCCGGCGGGACGGGTCGACCGGGGCGACGACGCGGCGCTCGGATGGCGGCTTCGTGTCCGTCATAGCGGGCCGGAGATCCCGCCGTCCTTGCGGATGCGCCAGAAATGGACCGCCAGGAAGATCGCCATGATGAGCGGCATGACCATGATGTGGAGGACATAGAACCGCAGCAGCGTGTTCTGGCCGACCTCCAGGCCGCCGAGGAGGAGGAGCTTGCTCGGCGTGTTGAAGAGCGGCGCGTAGCCGGCCATGTTCGTTCCGATCGTGATCGCCCAGTAGCTGATCTGGTCCCACGGCAGCAGGTAGCCCGTGAAGCTCACGAACAGGGTCGAGAAGAGGAGGACCACTCCGACGACCCAGTTGAACTCACGCGGCGGCTTGTATGCGCCGTGGTAGAAGACCCGCATCATGTGGAGGAAGACGAAGAAGACCATGAGGTGGGCCGCCCAGCGGTGGATGTTCCGGGTGAGCAGGCCGAAGGCGACGTGACTCTGGATGTTGAGGATGTCCGTGTAGGCGAGCTTGTCCGAGGGCACGTAGAAGAACATGAGATAGACGCCGGTCACGGTGAGGACGAGGAAGAGGAAGAAGCTCAACCCGCCGAGACAGAAGGTGTAGGCGAACTTCACGGCGTGCTGGCGGACCCGGACCGGGTGGATGTGGAGGAACACGTTGTTCATCACGGCGTACGCGCGCGACCGCTCGTCGCTCGGGTACGGCTGGCGGAACAGGGATCGCCACACGGCGCTCCGGCGGATGCTCTGGTCCACCCGCTCGAGGAAGCTCACCCATGCCCTCCTGCGACGCCCGCCAGACCGGCGAGTTGCGCGTCCCGGTACGACTCCTTGTAGAGCCGACCGTCCGTCGAGATCTCCTCGAGCTCGAACCGTTCCATCGTAATGGCGTCGAACGGGCATCGCTTGACGCAGAGAGCACAGCGGATGCAGCGCTCCTCATCGAGGATCATCGCCGCGCCCTGGCTCCAGCCGTACGCCTCCTCGACTTCCGGCAGGACCCCCTCGGACTTGAGCTGGTTCACGTCCACCATGTGGATGACGCCCTCCGGACAGACATCCGCACAGGCGCCGCAGAGGACGCAGCGGAACGGATCGAACCAGATGTTGAAGTTGCACATGAGGCACCGCGTCGACTCGGCGACCGCCTGGTTCGTCGTGTAGCCGAGCTCGACCGGGGTGGTGAAGTTCACCTCCGGCTGGGTCGACGGCATGCGCGCGGCGAGCGGTGCCATCGGGATGTGCTGGCGCGGCAGGACGTCGTACAGCTCGGGCATGTCGTGGCGCCACGAGCTCGTGATCCTGACGTTCGCGGCGACGGTCACGTCCTGGCGACCGCTGAGATAGCGATCGATCGCATAGGCGCACTTCTTGCCGTGACCGGCCGCCTCGATGAGGGTCGTGGGGCCGGTCACGAAATCGCCACAGGCAAAGACACCCCGGACGTTCGTGGCGTACGTGGCGGGGTCCACCTTGACCCGTCCGCGGTTGATCTCGAAGCTCGCCTCGACCGGCAGGAACGTCAGGTCCGCGGCCTGCGAGACGGCCGGGATCACCGTGTCCGCCTTGACGACGAAGTCGGAGCCGGGGATCGGGACGGGCGAACGACGACCGGATGCGTCCGGCTCGCCGAGCTTGTTGCGGATGAACCGCACGCCGGTGAGATGGCCGTCCTCGCCGATGAGCTCGACGGGGCTGACGAGGAATTCCATCCGCACGCCCTCGCGCTCGGTCTCGCCGAGCTCCTCCTCGTCCACCACGAGCTCGGAACGCGTCCGGCGATAGGCGATCGTCACGTGCTCCGCGCCATGGCGAAGGCTCGTCCGCGAGCAGTCCATCGCGGTGTACCCGCCGCCGATGACGACCACGTCGTTGCCGACCTCGAGCGGCTGGCCCAGGTTCGCCCGCTTCATGAAGTCGACGCCGTACTGAACGCCCGCGAGCTCCGAGCCCGGGACGTCGAGCTCGACGGCGTTCATCGCGCCGGCAGTGATCGCGACGGCGTCGAACTCCGCTTGCAGGCCCTCGAACGTGATCTCCGTGCCGATCGTCGTGTTGAATCGGAACGTGACCCCGAGCCGTTCGATGAGCCGGACGTCCATCTCGATCGCCTCGCGCGGGAGACGGAAGGCCGGGACCCCGATCAGCATCGTCCCGCCGGCGTACGGCAGGCTGTCGAAGACGGTGACGCCGAACCCCTTGAGGGCGAGCTCGCGAGCGACGGAGAGACCGGCCGGCCCGGCGCCGACCACGGCGACCCGCTCGTCGCGGGCCGTGATCCGCGGCATGACGTCCGGGATCCCGGACGCCTCGTGCCATTCGACGAGGAACCGCTTCATCGCCCGGATCGCGAGCGGGCGATCGATGTCACCGCGCCTACAGGCGCGCTCGCACGGAGCCGAACAGACGTACGAGCACATCGCGGCGACCGGGTTGGGATCCCGGCTGAGGATGTAGCCCTCCTCGAATCGTCCCTCGGCCGCGAGGTTGAGATAGCCGCGGCAGTTCGTCCCGACCGGGCACGCTTCCTGGCACTCGATGTTGCACTGGAGCCAGGACGCGTCGACCGGTTGAACGAGGAATTCCTGGTACGGGTCGATGGCCACGAGGTGGTCGAGCCTCTCCTGCGTGAGCGGATGCGAGGGGGACGAAACGGGGGCGCGCGCCGATCAGCGGCTCTCGGAATCTACCATCCGCGTCGGAACGGGCGCAAAACGTTGCCCGGCGGCCGTCCTCCGAGCGCCGCGGCGTTTGTCTCAACCGCTCATCCCCGGAGCCTTCGAGTCGGGAGCGAGGTCCGGCAGGCCCGGCCTGACCTGCCAGGATGCCTGGCCAAGCGTGGTCGACCCCCGCGGAGGCCGCCATTCGACGCGGATCCGTACCGAACGTTCTGCCGGCGAGCGAACGAGACCTCGGCGACGCGCTCCGTCCTCCGACCGCCCGACCGCCCGACTGCCTCTCGGACGATCGCGACGGGCCGCTGGGACACCGATCGGCGACACCGAATGGATCGTTCGTCGGGTTGACCCCACACCGAGTGGCAGCTACGCTGCGGGACGGGTGAGGCGTCGGCATGGGACACGAGCCGGGTCGGTCGAGGAGGTCGGCGGTGGTCGCGAGCGAGTTCGCATTCCTGGTGCTCGGACTGATCCTCGGGATCCCGAGCGGCGCGGCCATCCTCGTCGTCATCCGGGCTCGGCCGCAGACCCCGCATGAGGTCCGCCTCATCGTCGCCCCGGACAGTGTGCCCCGGCGGCGACCCTCCACGCTTGCCCACGACCCGTTCTCGGCCCGGGAACCGGCGATCGCGACGGCGGGGCCAGCGGACGTCGAGTGGCACGGCGGCCCGCCGGTGCCGGTCGGCGGAGCCAGCGGTCGTACATCCGTTCGGCCGAGCGTCGCCGTCCCGGTGGCGGTCGGCCTGGATCCGGTGCTCGCCACGATCCGCCGCGGGGCGCCGATCGCCGCGAGCCGGGCCGTGGCTCAACGGGAGCCGAGCCGGACCGCGGCGGCGGCCGGGATCGCCATGCTCGAGACCGGGATCGAGGTGAGCTCACTCGAACGGGCGAGCGCAGCATCCGAACCCCGGGCGGTCGACGACGCGCCCACCGGCATCCAGGCGTCCGCGCCCGACGCCGAGCCCACCGGCATCCAGGCGTCCGCGCCCGACGCGACCTCCGCGACCTCCGCGACCTCCGCGACCTCCGCGGCACAATGTTCCGACGAGCGGCGAACGGTCGACGAACGATGTGCGCTCGCCGACCGGCTCGCCGCCGGAGCCGAGGCTGCGGCCGTGACCCTGCGGACCGCGCGTCGCGAGTACGACGACCATGCCGCCCGGGCGGATGCTGGCGCGGCGATCGCCGACGTGCGGTCGCAGCGAGCGGCGAAAGATGCTGCCCAGGCCGCGTTCCGCGAGGCGCGGGCAGTGGCGTCGACGCACGATCCCGTCGAGGCGGCCGCCCGGGCGTGGCTCCAGGAGATCAACCGGATCAACACGACCGCCCGCGAGGCGAGCTCCGATATGACCCTCGAGCGGGCGGCAGCGGTCGCCCTCATCGGGACGATCGAACACCTCACCGTGGAGGCGGATGCTGCCCGCGTGCAGGCCGAAGCGGCACAGACGGCCTGCCTCGAAGCGAGGGATGCCCTCGCGGCGTGCGAGGAACAGGCGGCCACGGCGAGCTCACCGCTCCAGCCGTCGCTCGCGCCGGACGAACCGCCGGGTCCCGGAGCCACCCCGGTCACGGCCGCAGGCGTCGCGACAGGCGTCGCCACGCAACCCGACGAGTCGGCGCTCGGCGGATCGCTCGTGACTGCGGCCATCGCCGAACGCTCGCGGGTCGGATCCGCGACGATCCTCCGCCTCCTGTCCGGCGATCGCAGCGCGCTCGACCGCGTCGCCGCGAACCTGTCCGCGGGCGACCCGGCGGAGGAGCACCGCTGGCGGCTCGCTCTGAGCGATCTCGTCGACGCCATCGTGGGCCGGGCGATCGAGGCATGCTCGTTCGTCTTCCCGGATGCACACCCGTTCTGGGGTCTGTTCCCGCCCGCCCAGAGCCACGACATCGCCCTCGCCCTCTCATCGCTCGGCTTCCGGACCGACAGATCGGGCAGCTTCATCGACGACCGGGCGCCGGGCCAGCGCGAGTTGTCGCTCGCGCTCGGCTATGCGGGGATCGACCCGATGCGGATCCGCCACTGGCCCACGGAAGCCGAGCTGCCGCTGCTCTATCGAGACGTGATCGTGGCGGCCGGCGAGTACCTCGTCGCGACGGCACCGGGGCTCACCCTCGGCGAACTCGTCGCGGTCCTCGGCCGGCAGGCTGACGCGCTCACGGATCTCTGGAATGCCTGGGGGACGATCCGGCCGCTGCTCATCGAACCGGCCTGACGGGGCTCACCCGCCGCCGTCCTCCTCGTCGTCGTCCTCCTCGTCGAGGATGATCCGGCGGAAGGACTCCGCCGCCGCGACACCGATCCGGGCGCCCTCCTCGGCGGCGGAGGATCGGATCCGGTCGGCAAGCCGCTCGGGTTCGCGGATCTGGCTCTCGTGGACCCGGAGGGCGTCGATCTTGCGGTCAACGGCCAAGCCCACGTCCACCCATACGTTCGGCTGTTCAGTCCAGAAGAGGTACAGGCGCCGGACCCGGTGCGCGGCAAGGCCGTCGCGGGCCAGCCAGGGGAATGCCATCGGGTTGCGCGCCGCCGGATAGGCGGCGTCCACCGCGGCGATCCCGGCGGTCCGGTGATCGGCGTGATTCACGCCTCCGTCCGTCCAGAACACCATCTCCGGGTCGTTGCACAGGATCGCGTCGGGGCGGAAGGCACGGATCTCGCGGACGAGATGCTCCCGGAGTGGCAGATCATTCGCCAGGGCGCCGTCCGGCTGGTGGAGGAAGACGACCTCGTCATAGCCGACGATCGCCGCGGCCGTTCGCTGCTCCCGTTCTCGTGTCGCGGCGAGAGCCAGGGGATCGGCGTCGGGATCCTCGCCGCCAGCGTCGCCGCTCGTGCAGCACACGAGGCGACCCACGGACCCCCCGGCGATCCAGCTGGCGGCGGTCGCCGCCGGCCCGAAGTCGGCGTCGTCGGGGTGGGCGACGATGACCATGAAGCGGGAGGGGCGCCAGTCTTCGACGACGGGCGATGCGGGTTGCGACGGTTTCATTCCTCGGGTAGCATCCCGGTCGAGGCTTCGCTCGTCTCCCCCCACGCGCGAAGCCTCATTCGATTCCTCCGCCCGACGCGATCGAGCTGCCGCCCGATCATCGGATCGACCGACCGGTCATCCGCGGGCCGCGTCGCGAAGCGATCGATAGGTCTCGAGGACCTCGGCCGCGTGACCATCCGCCTTCACCTTCGGCCAGACGTGCGCGATCCGTCCCTCCGGATCCACGAGGAAGCTCGAGCGGATGATCCCCTCGTATTCGCGTCCGTACGACTTCTTGAGCCCCCAGGCGCCGTAGACCTCGGCGACCCGATGACCGTCGTCCGCCAGGAGCGTGAACGGGAGCTCGAACTTCGCCCGGAACCGGGCATGGCTCGCGGCTCCGTCCGGACTGACGCCCCACACGGCGAGACCCTCGCCGGACGTCACCGGGTGGAGGTCGCGGAACTGGCACGCCTCCGTCGTGCACCCGGGCGTGTCGTCCTCGGGATAGAAATAGACGAGCGTCCATCCGCCGTGCTGTTCGGTGAGTCGGTGGAGCACGCCCTCGTCGTCCGCGAGTGCGACCTCGGGGGCCAGGTCGCCGGTCGCCGGCATGCTCATCGCGTCAGCGTAGCAGGGGCCTCGACGATGAGCAGTCGGCCCGCCCGGATGGCGACGGTCGCGCGTCGCCCGAGCCGGATGTTCGAGATCCCTCGCGCGGGACCAAGGCGGAGCGGCTCGTCGGAGAGCGGATAGCGGAGGCCGGACGTTGTCACGCCCATGACGTCGTCGCCGAGCGGCAGGAGCGACACGAGATCGCCGGGCCGTCCCTCGAGCTCCCGGCTGGCTGGGCCGCGAAGGAGGACGATGCGCGCCCGCGGGTCGACGATGGCCGGGCTGCGCTCGGCGAGGGCCGGGTGGGCGAGCAGCGCGACGTTCGCCAGGGCGTGATCGAACCGTGCACCGCCGAGCGCGCCGACGATGACGACCCCCGTCGCCCCGAGCTCGACGGCTGCCAGGATGGCCAGCTCGGTGTCCGATTCGTCCTTCGCGACAGGTGCGGTGCGGACCTCGACGCCGGCCGCCGCGAACCGGTCCAGGTCCTCCGCGCCGAGCGAGTCATCGTCGCCGACGATGAGGTCGATCGCGAACCCGAGCCGCTCCGCACCGCGAGCGCCGCCGTCCGCGGCGACCACGAGCGTCGCGCCGTCTGCCCATCCAGGCCACGCGGCGTCGATCGCCGCGCGATCCGGGACGTCCCCATCCGCGACGACGATCGCGAGGCGGCCGCCGGAAGCCGCGAGCCCGGTACGCTGGTCCACCGTCACATCCTACTCATCGACCCCTCCTCGACCGCGGGACCGCGCTGCCGGATCCCCGCAGCACCGAGAATCCCCGCCCAGGGCGGCCTGAGCCGCATGCTAGACTCCCGTCCGTGCCCGACGACGAGCTCCATCCCGCGATCCAGCGCGTCCTCGAGGCGGCCGCGCGGAAGGGGGTGACGCTCGAGGTCCGCGTCTTCCCGGAGACCACCCACACCGCGGCGGATGCCGCCGCTGCGGTGGGTGCGGAGCTCGGCCAGATCGTCAAGTCGCTCGTCTTCGTCGTCCCGGCTGATGGCGGGACCATCGAGCCGATCCTCTGCCTCGTGGCGGGCCCGAACCGCGTCGATCTCGCGCGGCTCGCTGCCGTCGTGGGGGATCAGCGCATCCGGCGGGCGAGCGCCCGCGAGGCGAACGAGCTCACCGGATTCGTCATCGGCGGCATCCCTCCGATCGGCCACGCCCGTGCGATCCGGACGATCATGGACCCCGATCTCGGACGGTTCCCCGTCGTCTGGGCCGCGGCCGGGACGGATACCGCGGTGTTCCCGGTCCCGCCGGCCACGCTCCGGACGCTCGCCAACGCGACGGTCGCGCCGATCGTGGAGGATCGCCCACGCGAACCTGCGGGCACGATCGAGGGGGCGAGGCAGGGGGCCGGCGCCTGAGTCCGGATCCCGGATCAGGGGAGGCACAGCAGGCCGTCGTCCAGTACCCGGGTGGGATCCGGGCCCGGTACCGCTGGGCGGGGAGCGGCGGCGCACGAGCGGTCTTCGCGCTCACGGAGGCCGGCGGCACACTCGAGGATCTCGGCCGCCTCGTCTCGGATGAGCCGGACCGGTTGTGCCGCGCGGAGGTCCGCGTCGAGCGGCCGGGCGGCGCCTGGGCGGTCCGGCTCGCCTCGGCGATCTCGGACGTCCCCCAGGGGATCCTCTGGGACGTCCCGGCGCTCCTCGTCGTGCGGTACGGCTTCGCCGCATATGGGCTCGAGTCGCGCAGCGGGATCCTCCGCTGGCTCCATCGGAGCGGAACGCCGCTCGTGACGGTCGTCGGCTCGCCGCGTCTCGAGCACATCCTCGTCCAGTCCGAGCTCGAGACGTTCGCCGTCGATGCGGATGGTGCCACCGTGTGGCGAGCGGCCCACTCGGACGTCGTGACGGCGGCGGAGCTCGTCGGCGGTCGTCTCGTCCTCACGAGCTTCAGCGGCGCCATGAGCGCGCTCGACCCGGTGACCGGACGGGCGGCAGGTTGAGGCGCACCGCCAGCAGCGCGGTCGGGATGTGGACGTTCGGTGGATAACCCGGCGGATAACCCGGCCGTTCGCATGGATCTCGTGGACAGACGGCGTTGACGTCGCGCGGTCGCAGGCCTAGCGTGGAACGCAGCCCGAAGGGGCCGAGCGTACGCTAACGGCTGAGATCGCCTCAAGGCCCACGCGTCGGGTAGGTTCCTTCGGGCCCTTCTGTGCCCTCCGGACTATCATCGCCGCCGTGACCCACCGGATCGAGCCGTGACCCCGCCCCTGCTCGCCGGCCTCGGTGTCGCGGTCCTCGTCGGAGCCGCCATCGTCCTCCGCTCGTTCGGCCCCGGCTACCGCATCGGCCGCCTCCTCGCCACCGTCCGGAGCGTTCCCATGGCGAGCGCCCTCGAGGCGGCTCGCGCAGCGGACGGGCGGTACCTCCGCATCGACGGCCGGATCGACTCGGAAACGGATTTCGAGGACGAGCACCACCGGCCGCTCGTCCTCCGCCGCTTCCGACTGGAAGTCCGCGAGGGTCGCGACTGGCGGGCCGTGGACGATCGACGGGAAGTGGTGCCATTCCAGGTCCGGAACGGCCTGAGCGCCATCGCCATCGATGCGGACGCATTGGACGAGGGCCTCGTCGTCATCCCGCGGGAGGCCGTGGGGACGGCGGCGGACGCCAGCGACCGCCTCCCGGCCGGCGTCCGCGAGGATGCCCCGACGCGGATGAGGATCCAGCAGGTGTCGTCGGTCGAACACGCGATCGTCCTCGGCGTGCCCGTCGAGCGCCCCGACGGCACGGTCACGATGACGGCGGGTGCCGGTCGTCCGCTCATCCTCTCGACGCTCGAACCGGACGAGGCGATCCGCATGCTCGCCGGTGGACGTCGAACGCGTCCGATCCTCGCGACCGTACTGCTCATCGTGGGCGCCGGATTCATCGCGATCGCGATCGGGTGGGCGCTCGTGGAAGCACTCCGATGATCGGCATTGCTTCCGCCCTGAACCCCCGACGAGCGTCCGGACTCACCCGGGCACGAACGATGCTCCTCGGCGCGATCCTCGCCGTCGTCGCGATCGTCCTTCTCGGCGCCGCCCAGGCCACCGCAACCGCTGCGCCCGGGCCCTCGGCTGCCACCGGAGCGGCCGTGCCGGCCGCGTCATCGGCGCCGCCCTCTGCTGCGCCGTCCGCCGCACCATCGGCGGCGATCGGTGGGGACATGCGCTCGGCCGGCGACGGACCCGGACTCGTCGGAGCGCCGTTCCTCGCGATCGGCGGTGTCGTCGTCCTCGGGCTCGTCGCCGCGGGCGCGACGCTCCTCTACGTCCACGTGACCACGGATCGTCGCCGTCCCGCTGACCGCCCCGACGAGACGGCCTCGACCCGACAGTGACGGAGCGCTGACGCGATGATGACACGCCGGATCGCCGCCGCATCGGTGGTCGTCATCGCCGCGCTCGCCGTCGCGATCGCGTCAGGTGCACTGTCCCTTCCGCCATCCGGTCTCGGCCCCGACCGGACGGCCGCGGTCGGCGGCACCTCCGCGATCGGTAGCCCTTCCGCGGTCGGCAGCACCTCCGCGGTCGGTAGCCCTTCCCCGGGCACCATCGGCGGCGCGCCGTCCGCGGTCGGCGGCGCGTCCGGTTCGACATCGGAATCGCCGGGGGCGGCGAGCGCCACGCCCGGCGGTCGCCTCGCCGGTGGCGCACCCACGTCGGCGCTCGGGTTCAGGCTTCGCGCGACGGTCGTCCCGATCGGGTATCCGCTGCCCGCGTCGGCGTCGTATCGCTACGGCCCAGGCTGGCACGCGTTCCGGCTCGGTGCCCCGCTGCCCTACGAGTCGGTCCTCGGGATCAGCCGCACGGGAGCGCTGCTCCGGGCTCACGACGGCGTCGACATCCAGGTCCGCGTCGGGACGCCGATCCTCGCGGCCTTCAGCGGTGTCGTCATCGACCCCCGGACCCACTGGTATCCGTGGGCGCCGCAGCTCTACGGGAACGTCGTCGTCATCCGCAGCACGGAACCCACATCGATCGGCTACTTCGCGATCAACGCCCACCTGTCCGTCGTGAGCGTCCGCGTCGGAGCCGTCGTCCGACGCGGCCAGGTCGTCGGTCGCACCGGAATCACCGGCAACGCCCGAGGGACGATCCCGCACCTCCACTTCGAGTTACGGGCGCCGTTCAAGATCGATCAGACGTGGGGCGGCGTCTTCCGCCGCATCGATAGCTTCGATCCCCTCCCGTCGCTGCTCGCCGCCGATCGGCACCCGTAGGACCATCGTTCTATTGGCAGGAACTGTGAAACTTCCGTAGTGTCCGACACGTCAACCTCACATATCCTCCACCGAGCGCCGTGACCACCACCCTTCTCCCCCGGCCTCCGGACGCGACCCTGTCCGTGACGAAGGCCGCCCGCCTCCTGGGAGTCCATCCGAACACGGTCCGGGCGTGGAGCGAACAGGGTCGTCTCCGCTACTACCGGATCAATCCCCGTGGCGATCGGCGCTACCGGCTCGGCGACCTCCAGAGCTTCCTCGCCGCCGCAGAGGCCGGCAGCGGGAACGATCCGACGACCGGGGCGGGGCGGATCGGCCCGCGACACGGCCAGGGCAGTGGAGCCGGCCGCACGATGGCCGGGACGGTGGGCGACGCGGCCGAGCGCGATGGTCGGAGCGGGGACCTGCGCGCCATCGCGGAGATCGCGGCCATCACATCGGACGGTCGCGATCTCGATCACCTGCTCGGCGCGGCGGTCGCCGTCATCCGCGCGGCGCGCGGGTATCGCGCCGTCGCCGTGTACGAGCTCGACGATGCGCGGCTCGTCTTCCGCGCCGCATCGCCCGCGGGTGGTCGGATCGGTGACCTGGCACGCTCGTTCGGTGCCGCGGCAACGGCGCTCGACGAGGGCCGAGCGGTCCACATGCGCGCCGACATGGCGGGCTGGACGCCCCTCATCGCGGATTCCGCCACCGAGATCGCGATCCCGATCATCGCCGGGCCGACGCGCTGGGGCGTCCTCGTCGTGGCTTCGGAGCGACTGGACGGCCTCACGGAGTCCGACCTCGAGTTCCTCGACACGGTCGCGCGGCAGTGCGCCGTCGGGGTCCATTCCGCGGAACTGCTCGGCGAGGCCGCACAGCAGGTCCACCGACTCGAGGCCCTCCGCCGGGTCGCCGGCGACGTCGCGAGCAAGCTCGACCTCGAGCAGACACTCGCGGGGGTCGTCGATCACGGGATCGCCCTCTTCGCGGCGGACCGGGCGGCGATCTTCCTCCGTCGGCCGGACGGGCACCTCACCGAGGATGTCTCGCGTGGCCTGTCCGCCGGATACCTTGCGGCGGTCCGGGACTTCCCGAGCCCCTCGCTGCCTGCGGCGTCCGTCGCGGCGGGGACGCCGCTCTTCGCGACGGACTACGCGAATGACCCGCGCGTCGGCGTGATGCGCGCCGCCGTCATCCAGGAAGGCTTCGACACGCTCGCGTCCGCGCCGCTGTTCGACGGGTCCGAGCTGCTCGGCCTCCTGTGCATCTATCACGATCGCGCGCACCCGTGGTCCGAGAGCGAGCTCGACACCCTCGCGACGTTCGCGGCGCAGGCATCCGTCGCCATCAAGGCCTCCCGCAACTACAGCCAGATGGCCACGTGGGCGGCGCAACTGCAGTCCATCCAGCAGCTCGGCGCCCGCCTCAACCGGCTCACGAGCGTCCACGAGATCGGACTCGCGATCGCGACCGAGCTGCGCCAGCTCCTCGACTTCCACAACGTGCGCGTCTACCGCCTGTACGGCGACGACCTCATCCCGGTCGCGATGCAGGGCCAGGTCGGCGAGTACGTGGACGAGACCCCGGACCAGCTCCGGATCAAGATCGGCCTCGGGATCACCGGCTGGGTCGCGCTTCACAAGGTCGCGCAGAACCTGCCGGATGCCGCGAAGGACCCCCGGGCGAACACGATCGCCGGGACGGAGCCGGACCTCGACGAGTCGATGCTCCTCGCCCCGATGATCTTCGAGGACCGCGTCCTCGGCGTCCTCGTCCTCGCGAAGCTCGGCCTGCAGCAGTTCACGGAGGACGACCTCCGCCTGCTCGTCATCTACGCGAGCTTCGCCGCCCAGGCGATGGCGAACGCCGACTCGACCGAGGCGCTCCGAGGCAAGACGTCCGCCCTCGAACGCCAGATCGAGAGCCAGCGACTGCTCCTCCAGATCACCGAGTCGATCCTCACGACGCTCGACGCTCGCGCCGTGCTCGACCAGATCACGGACCGCCTCGGCGTGGTGGTCCGAGCGGACAACATCTCGATCGAGCTCGTCGACCCGCTGACCGGGCTGCTCCGCCCGCTCACCGCGAAGGGCGTCCACGCCGCCCAGTTCCTCCAGCCCTGGGCGCCGGGCGAGGAGGGCATCGCGACCTGGGTGGTCACCCACAACGAACCGCAGCTCATCGTCGACGAGAGGGCCGATCCGCGGATCAACGATTTCCGCGGGATCCCGGACCTCGAGGCGAGCCTCATCGTCGTGCCCCTCCGCGGTCGCGACGGAGCGATCGGCGTCCTGACCCTCGAACGGCTCGGCGCGGACGACCGCTTCCCGGAAGCGGAGTTCGACCTCGTCAAGCTCTTCGCCGCCCACGTCTCGATCGCCCTGCAGAACGCCGAGGCCCACCGGGCACTGGCCGTCCGGGCTCGGACGGACGCGCTGACGGGACTGCTCAATCATGGGACGTTCCAGGATCGACTCGCTGAGCGCGTCGCCGCCGGGAGTCCGTTCAGTCTCATCATGGCGGACCTCGACGACTTCAAGGCCGTCAACGACGCACTCGGCCATCAGGCCGGCGATCGACTCCTCCACGAGATCGCGACGGCGATCATCGGGGCCGGGCGGGAGTCCGACCTCGTCTTCCGCTACGGCGGCGACGAATTCACCATCCTGCTGCCGGGGACGAACCGCAACGGGACGCTCCGAGTCGCCGAGCGGGTAGGGTCCGCCGTGCACGCCGTGGGAGCGAGCGGCACGGGCTGGGCGGCCGCAGGGATCACCGTCAGCGCGTCCATCGGCCTGGCGACCTTCCCGGAGGATGGGTCGACCGCGGCCTCGATCCTCCTTGCTGCGGATCGGGCCTGCCTCGTCGCGAAGCGGTCAGGCCAGGGCCGAATCGCGACCGCCGACGAGGGCCGCTCGCTCGCCTCGGAATTCTCCCTTCAGCAGCCGACGCCGGTCGACCCACCGAGCCTCCCCGTCTGAGCGGCGACGGTCCACTGCGGCCGCGCCGGGTCGTCGCGCCTGGCGCTACAGGCGTCCGGCCTCCATGACTCGCTGGAGGAAGCGACGCGTCCGCGGCTCCGCCGGCGCCCCGAAGATGACGGCGGGCGGTCCCGACTCGAGGATCCGGCCCGCGTCGAGGAAGCAGACGCGGTCCGCGACGTCACGGGCGAAGGCCATCTCGTGGGTCGCGATGATCATCGTCATGCCCCCTCGAGCGAGCTCGCGGACCTCGTCGAGGACCTCGGCCACGAGCTCCGGGTCGAGGGCACTCGTGATCTCGTCGAGGAGCAGGAGATCCGGCTCCATCGCGAGGGCCCGCACGATCGCGACCCGCTGTTGCTGGCCGCCGGACAGACGGTCCGGATAGTCGCGGGCCTTGTCCGCGAGGCCGAACCGCTCGAGGAGCGCCGTGGCTCGGGCGGCAGCCTCCCTCTCGGACAGCCGGAGGACCTTGCGGGGCGCGAGGGTGACGTTGTCGAGGACGCGCATGTGGGGGAAGAGATTGAACGCCTGGAAGACGATCCCGACGCGCCGCCGGATCCGGTCGACCGGCGCACCCGGCGCGGTGATCTCCTGTCCCTCGAGGATGATCCGACCGGCGTCGATCGGTTCGAGGAGGTTGATGCAGCGGAGCAGCGTGGACTTGCCGCTTCCCGAGGCGCCGATGAGGCAGACGACCTCGTGTTCGCCGACCTCGAGATCGATGCCGCGGAGGACCTCCGTCGGGCCGAACGACTTGTGGAGGCCCTCGATCCGGACTGCCCGGCCGGTCGCGGGCGTCATCGGGCGACCCCGGCGAGCTGGCGGCGCCGCTCGCGGGCGACGAGCCAGTCCGTGAGACGCGCGAGGGGCACGGTGAGGATGAGGAAGAACGCCGCCGTCACGAGGTACGGCGTGAAGTTGAACCACCCGGATTCGTCGATCTGGGCCTGCTTGAAGACCTCCACGACCCCGAGGAAGCCGATGAGCGCCGAGTCCTTCTGGAGCCCGATGAAATCGTTGAGGAGGGGCGGGATGACTCGCCGGATCGCCTGTGGGACGACGACGTAGCGGAGCGCCTGGGCCCGGCTGAGTCCGAGCGAGCGGGCGGCCGCCTCCTGGCTCGGGTGGACCGACTCGATCCCGGCCCGGTAGACCTCCGAGACGTACGCCGTGTAGAGCAGGACCAGCGAGACGAGCCCCCAGAAGAAGGGATCGCTCGGCATCCAGTCGATGCCCAGGGTGGGCATCCCGAACCCGAGGGTGAAGACGATGAGGATGCCGGGAACGCCACGGAAGAAGTCCGTGTAGAGGATCGCGAGGAGGCGGACCGGGAAGAACACGGGGCCCGGCAGGCTGCGGAGGATCGCGAGCACCATCGCGAGCGGGAGGATGAGCACCTCCGCGATGAGGAACGCCTGGATGTTCGTGACGATCGCGGGCGCCTGACGCGGCCACGACTGCCACCAGTAGTTCGCGTTGAAGAACGCCTGCTGGACGAGCGGCCAGCCGGGCGAGCTCACGACGACGAGCGCGATCGCCCCGAAGACGACGACCGTGCTGGCGATGGCGATGACGACCGCGCCTCGTTCGCGGCCGGACTGGCGCGTCGCCATCGTGACGGCTCGGGCAGCGGCGCCGCCGCTACTTGAGCATCGGCACGTCGCCCTCGGCCTTGACGATGTACTCCTGGCGGAGGCTCTCGAGATCGCCGTTCGCGGTGAGGGCGGCGATCGCCTGGTTGACGCAGGCGGTGAGGCTGCTGCCCTTGTTGAGGACGACGGAGAAATGCTCCTGGGCTCCGACGGTCGGCAGCTCGCCCACGATGACGCCGTTCGTCAGCTCCACGTCCCGCACGAAGTACGCGGTCCCGAGGTCGACGACGACACCGTCGATCTGATGCGCCTTGAGCGCCGCCACCGCGGCGTCGAGCGTGTTGTAGACGAGGGGCGCCTTCGTGGGCTGGATGTTGTTCTGGATGTACGTCAGGCTCGTCGTCCCGACCTGCGTCCCGAGGCGGAACGCCTTGAGTCCGGCGACCGTGGTCACCTTCGAGATGGCGTTGCTCTTGAAGCCGACGACGGCCTGGTTGTCGTTGAAATACCCGTCGGACAGGTCGACCGCCTGGGCACGCTCCGGGGTGTACGAGACCTGGGTGAGGTAGATGTCGAACTTCTTCGGCCCGGGCTGGATCGCGTTCGCGAACGGGACCGCCGTCCACACCACGTCGGCCTTCGGGAAGCCGAGCTCCTGGGCGATGAGGTACGCGGTCGCCGCCTCGAGGCCGAGGCCGTTGTTCGGGTCGGCGTTCTGCCAGACGGAGCCGGAGGCCGGTGCGGGACCGGCGAACCACGGGCCGTAGGCCGGGTTGTCGGCGCCGATGGTCAGCGTGCCGGGCGTCATCGTCCTGAGACTCGGGCGGCTGCAGTCGAGGGCAGAGGCGCTCGCTGCGGCGGACGCGCTCGCTGCGACGCTGGCGGAGGCGGACGGAGCCGCAGCGCTCGGGGCGGCCGAGGCGGCGCTCGGTGGGGCCGCGCTCGGCGCCGGCGTCGCGGCGCTCGAGCAGCCGGCGAGGATGAGAGCGGCGCCGAGGACGGCGATCCGCGACAGGATCTTCATGTGAATTCCTCCTCCTCCGATCACGAACCCCCGAGAGTGTAGCGGGCGGGCCGCAGAATCCGAAGCGGCGCCTGGAGGAGGCCAGGCGCCGCTTCGGCTCTTGGTGGTCGTCTCGGCGGGAGGAGGGAGAACGCCTCGACGACCCGGGGATATTCGGTGCTGCGAGTCGGCCCGCCGTCCCCGTGCTGTGCGGTCCGTCCCGGTGCGGTGACCGCGTCATCGTTCCGGTGAGGGAACTCTCGCCCCCGCCCCGGGCCGCGGCGATGACCCATCCGTCCTGGTGGACCAGGTACTTCCGGCGCCCCGGGTAGACTCGCCTCCACGATGCGGGTCCGGACCTTCGAATTGCGGCTCATCGCGGCCGGGCTGACCGCGCTGTGGACGGTCGTCGCCGGACTGCTCCTCGTCGGCTACCGGCCGGGAGGACCGATCGACGTCCTCGTCGGCATGACGGCGATCCCTCCGGTGGCGATCGCGGCCGTCGCCCTCCGCTGGCCGCCGACGGCCCGCGACGATCGGGTCTTCGCCGGCACGCTGTGGCTCGGACTTCTCGTCGGGCTCCTCCTCATCCCGTCCATCGGCGGAGTCATCGGACAGCTGACGGCGCGCGGGCCCCAGACGATCGTGCCATCGTGGGAAGTCGCGTATCCGTGGCTCCTCGCGCTCGCCGGGACGAGCATCTTCAGCGGTCTCGGCATCGCCCGCCACACGCTCGGGCCGGGCGCCGCGCGACGGCGGCGGCTCGCCCGCGGCCTCGCGACGGGCATCGTCCTCACCGTCGCCGCCGGTTCGATCTTCGCCGGATCCGCGTTCGCCAACGGCCTGGCCCTCGCCGACCATCCCGCCGCGTCGTCGAGGTTCGGGCCGACGGATCCGGCCCTTGCCATGCCGCCGTGCGAAGGACCCATCCTCGACGGCTCGAGCGCGTCCGTCGAGCTGGACCTGACCGCCGACGTCGATCGACGACCGATCGGATCCGCCCGGATCGTCGGCCTGCGGGCCGGCTCGGACGTCCGCTGGACCGCGGATGTCGCGACGAGCGACGTGCTCGGTCAGTTCAGCGCGATCCGCTCTGGCGGTTTCGGCTGGCTCAAGGAGCCGGGCGGTCCGTGGACCCTCACGACCTTGAGCCGGATGAACGAGCTCACGCTCGACCGGCGGGCGATCCAGGTGGCGCTCACGGCCGGCGACCGGGCGGCCGCCGAGAACCGCGGCATCGAATTCGTCGAGGGCGCTCGCGCGCGTCACTGCCGGATCGCGATCGACGGATCGACGTTCGCCCGCGCGTTCCCCGAGATCGCGTGGTTCGCGAACGGGACGCCGGACCTCCATCGCTGGCGCGGCGAGCTCGACTACTGGATCTTCGGCGACGACGAGGTCGGCCAGATCCAGGTGACGGTCAACGGCGACGCGGCGGGTCTCGGGGCCACCGGCCTGCAGGCGACGATCAGAACGGCCATGATCGCGACGGATCGGGACCGCTCGATCACGATCGCGCCACCGGGCTGACCGGCTGGCGCCGCGGCACGCGAGGAGGGACGCGAGTGGACGACCGCGATCGGTTCGAGGGCAAGCGCGATCGCGTCGCCCGCATGCTCCGCATCGTCCGGTACCTCGAGGAGCGTGGCGAGAGCGGCGCCCGGCCGGACGAGATCGCCCGCGCCGTCGCGATGTCCCGCCGGACCGTATACCGCGACCTCCGAGCGATCGAGCGCGAGCTCGAGCTGCCCCTCTGGTCGATGAACGGCATCTGGGGTCTCGCCGAGCGTGGCCTCCTCCCGCCGCTCAAGCTCACCCTCGATGAGGCGATGGCGGTCTTCCTCGCCGCGCGGCTCATCGCCCGCTACGCGACAAGCCACGACCCGGACCTCATGGGGGCCTTCCAGAAGCTCGGCTCGGGGCTGCCGGAGGCGCTCGCCGAGCACGTCGCGACCACTCTCGACGTCATGGCCCGCCAGCCACCGGACGACCGGCTTCGAGCGCGGGTCCGGACGCTCACGCGAGCCTGGGCCGAGCGACGGGTCGTCTCGATCACCTACGACCCGGGGACCTACGACCCGGGCCGCGAACTCCGGGTGGCGCGCGTGCGGCCTTATCTCATCGAGCCGTCGTCCACGACGCACTCGCTCTATCTCATCGGCCATGACGAGACGCGAGCCGCCCTCCGGACGTTCAAGATCGAGCGGATCCTCGACGTCGCGATGACCAACGACCGATTCGAGCCGCCGGCCGGAGGCGCCATCGAGGACGCCCTCGCCCATGCCTGGGACATCATCGCCGACCAGCCGGCGGTGGAGGTCGTGCTCCGCTTCGCGCCGTCCGTCGCGGGCCGGGTCGCGGAGACGCGCTGGCATCCCTCCGAGCGTCGGGAACCGGCGGCGGACGGCTCGCTCGTCTGGCGGGCGACGGTCGCGGGCGTGCTCGAGGTCCGCCTGTGGGTCCTCTCATGGGGTGCCGACGTGGAGGTGCTCGAGCCGGCGGACCTCCGCCGCGAGGTGGCGCGGACCATCCGGGCGGCCGCCGCCCGCTACGCCGGCGACGGACCCGACTGAGACGCGGCGGAACCCGTCGCCGGGACGCCTTCCGGCCAGCCGGGGTACCCTTTCCGCGGATGACGTCTCGAGCCAGACCGCGAACGCCAGCTCCCCTCTTCAGCGCCACGATCCTGGCGAGCCTCGTGTTCGCCACGGCCGGCGCGACCGGGGTGGGTGCCGTCGGAGCGAACGCCGCCGTGTCCGCAGCTGCCGTGGTACCTGCCATCGCAGCGGCCGTCACGGCGATCCCCGCCTCGCCGAGCACGACCTCCGTCGAGGGCTATCTCCTCACCTGGGTCAACGCGGATCGAGCGGCCCTCGGCCTCCGGCCGCTCCGCCTCGACGGGCGGCTCCGCACGGTCGCCCGGACGCGTGCCGCGACGCTCGCGACGCTCGGCATCCTCAGCCATACGGCTCCCGGGGACCTCGCGTCCCAGCTCGCGGCGGCCGGCGTCCAGCGGTACGCCTGGGGCGAGGACATCGGGTGGACCTCGTACGCCTGGGGATTGAGCGCGGCCCGATCGCTCTACTCGATGTGGAAGGCGAGCCCGGAGCACTGGACGATCCTCACGAACGCGACGTACAACTACGTCGGGTTCGGACTCGGCTACCGGCCGAGCGGCGGCGCGACCTACGGGTCCGCCGTCCTCACGGAGTCGAGCGACCAGACGGCGCCTGCCGCGCGGATGACGAGCGCCTCCCGGATCGGCACGACGGTGCGGTTCACGTGGACCGGCACCGACGTCTCTCTTCAGACGCACACGGCGGGGTTCGTCTCGTTCGATCTCCTCTATCGCGCGAGCAACGGCGTGTCGCGGGTCATCCGCACCGGAACGACCGCGACGGCCATCTCGATCGCCTCGCGCCCTGGCGGGCACTCGTACTATCTGAGCGTCCGGGCGCGTGATCGCGCCGGCAACGTCTCTCCCTGGAGCGCGCCGCTCCACGTCTGGGTCCCTTAGGTCGCACGCGCTCCCGGAGGCAGGATGGGCCGCCACCCGTTCTCGGCGGTCAACCTCATCAGCGATCCGATCCACGGCTACATCGAGCTGACCAAGCGGCTCTCGGCCGCCGAAGCCGCTGCGGCCGGGCTCCCGACCGAGACCGCTGCTGAGGAGGACCTCGTCGATTCGACGTGGCTTCAGCGGCTCCGCCGGATATCCCAGCTCCAGAGCGCCCGCTGGGTCTTCCCGAGTGCCGAGCATTCCCGATTCACCCACGGCCTCGGCGTCATGCACGAGGCCGGCCTCTGGGCCCGCCAGCTGTACCCGTCACTGCGGGCTCGGCTGCTCGCCGACGGCGCCGCCCCAGGGGGCGGAGGAGGTCCGCCGGCTCTCCCGTCGGAGGGCCTCGTCGTCGAGACGATGCGGGTCGCCGGGCTCCTTCACGACGTGGGCCACGGACCATTCGCCCACTTCTTCGACGAGCACGTCCTCCGCGACTTCTCGGCGCCACCGGATCGCCGCCGTGACGGCGCGAAGCCGCTGACCCACGAGGATCTCAGCCAGCTCATCATCGAGCGCGAGCTCGGCTCGACCATCTCCGCCCTTCGCCGCGCACCCGGCGCCACGGCGGCGCGCGACGCGTTCGAGCCGGGCGAGGCGATCGATCCGCGCTGGGTCGCCTTCCTCGTCTCGAAGCCGGCCCTCGTGGACCCCACGATGCCACCCTGGGTGCGACTCCTCCAACCCCTCCTGTCCGGCGTCTTCACGGTCGACAACCTCGACTACGTCCGCCGCGACGCCTACTTCACCGGCGTCGCGACCGGCCCGGTGGACGTCGAACGGCTGCGGCGGTACGCGTTCGTCGGCGAGCGGGGCCTGACGCTCTACGAACCGGGGCTCGGCGCCCTGGAGGTATTCCTCTCCAGCCGCCTCTTCCTCTACCAGCAGGTGTACTTCCATCGCACGGTCAGGGCGATCGACCTCGACCTCGGCGAGGTCTTCGGCCCGAGCATCGGGGCGATCTTCGGCCTCCGCTCGCCGGCCGAGCACTTGGGGGCCTACGCCGACCTCGACGAGTACGCCCTGCTCCACCAGGCCGCCCTGTGGTCGCGGGGCGAGGCCGTTCGCGAGGACCCCACCCCCGGCGACGGGACCGTCACCCGTGCCGTGGCGGATTCGTGGCGGGCGATCCTCCTGCGCCGCCCGCGATGGCGGAGCGAGGCGGAGATCCGGCTCTCCTACGAGGACGTCGTGCCGGAGGCGGAGATCGCCGCGCTCGGCCCGCCCGAACCGGGCCGGGTCGTCATCGATCTCGCGGTCGTCGACGCCCGACCGGCGGACGCGACCGCCACTGATTCGCTGCTCGCCGTCGAGGGCCGCGACGGGCAGCCCGCGGCACCGCTGAGCCGGACCATCGGGCGGCTGCCGGCCTGGTCGCTGATCGCGCGGCGGTATCGGCGGATCGCGACCTGATGCCGCGCACCGCCTGCGTCGGGCGGGCCACGCCCGGCCTGCCGAACGCCGGATGGTGACCGACGGTCGCAGCGGCGACGGCGCGGCGGCCGGGGCAGCGGCCCTCTTCGGGTCCGCGTACGTCGCGACCGCGGTCGCGCTCCAGTCGTTCGGACCGCTGCCGATCGCCCTCTGGCGCGGCGTCGGCGCGGCCACGATCGTCGGCGTCCTCGTCCTCCGCGATCGGCGCCGCCTCGCCAGTGTGTCGACCGTCCATCGCGGTGCCGGGGTGCCGGTGCGGCCGTGGGCGGGGTGGCTCTCGTCGCGCCGGCTCTCGATCGGACGGCTCGGGCGCCTCGTCGTGCTCGGGCTCCTCGGCGGACCGGCCTTCATCGTCGGGATGAACCTCGCCGTCAGCGCGTCGGGTGCGACGATCGCCTCGTTCGTCGCCGGCCTGTACGCCGTCCTCGCCGCGGTCCTCGCTCCGTTCGTCCTCCGGGAGCGCCTTGGGCCGAGCGCGATCGCCGGCTTCGCCGTCGCCCTCCTCGGCACCGCGCTGCTCGCGGAACTCGATCCGGCGTCAGCGTCGATCGCCGGCATCGTGGCCGGACTCGGTGCGGCAGCAGCCTTCGCCGCCTATCTCGTGCTGTCGCGCCGCTGGGCCCGCGACCTCGGCCTGTCCGGGCTGGCCATCGTCGAGACGAACTTCACCGCGACGGCGCTCGTGCTCCTCCCCCTCGCGCTCGTCGTCAGGCCGGAGCCGGTCGTTCCGGCCACCATCACCCCGGATGCGCTCCTCGCGCTCGGGTGGCTCATCGTCGCGAGCGTCGGCGGCCAGCTGCTCATCGTGGCGAGCGTCCGTCGCATCGCGGCGCGGCGCTCGGCGGCCTTCCTCCTCGTCAACCCGATCACCGCCACGGTCCTGGCGGCGATCCTCCTCGGCGAGCGCCTCGCGCCGATCCAGCTCGTCGGTGCAGCGCTCGTGCTCGTCGGCATCGCCCTCGCCAGCGATCTCGCCGCGTCCGTCCGCGGATGGGTCGCGGTCCGGGCGGGCGCGCCGTCGTAGCTTGCGCGTTTCCCGCCGTCGCGCGTCGCTCCGCCGCTACGGCCCGAAGCCCGGCAGCCGCGCCCCGAGATACGGAGCGACCGCCGTCGAGAAGACCGCCGTCAGATGCTGGTAGTCGCGGTAGATCAGGACATTCCCGACGATCGCCGGGCACGGCTCGGACGGGCAGACGAGCCGCCCGGGATCGAGGAACGAGACGCCCGCCGACGCGGCCGCGGCGCCCTCAGCCGCGAGGTACACCGGATCGAGGGCCGTCGCCGTCAGCGTCGCGCAGGCCAGGGCGTCCGTCAGGTGGGCGGACAGACAGACGGGTGGATCGACCCCCGATCGAGGCGTATCCCCGATGAGGAGGACGTGCGGGGCGAGCTTCGCGAGGCGACCGAGCGTGCGAGCGAGCGCGGCGTTCCAGAGGGGCATCCGATCGGCGACCGGAACCGGCGAGCCGGCGATGGCGAGGGTGTACAGGCTGTCCGAAGCGACGATGAGTCGCGGACGCTCGGCCGCGATGCGGGCGAGGACGTTCGTCCGCCACGTCCCGCATTCGGTGTACGTTCGGCCGAGGGCGCTGTTCCAGACGTTGACATCCGCCGTCGGGCAGGCCGATTTCGTCAGCGACACGAGGCGCCACCCGTCCTGGATCGCAAGGCGCTCGAGGGCCGGGAACCACTGGGCCGCGTGCGAATCGCCGAACAGGATCATCGTCTTCGTCGAGGTCGTGAGGCCGAAGGCGCACGGACCCGGTCGAGTCGCCGCGAAGTCGAGATGGCAGCCGTCCGCGTACGTGACGGGAAGGCTGCCGCGAGCGGCCGCGAGCGATGGTCGGAGGTTCGCGGGAACGCGACCGGCGGCGGTCGGGGGCCGCGTGGGAGTCGCAGGCGGCGAGTCGGTCGGGCCGTTCGCTGCGGTCGCCGACGGCGCGGCGCCGGGCGTCGGGGCAGTCGGCGTCGAGCCCGAGGAGGCCGAGCCCGAGGAGGCCGAGCCCGTCGTCGGTGCCGACGACCCGAGGATCGTCCCGAGATCCGCCGGGAGGCTCGCCCCCGGACCGCCGCCGGTGGAGGCGAAGGCGGGCGACGAGAGGGCCGCGTTCCCGATCCCGATCGTGAGGCTCGCCACGAGGACCGTCGCGACCCCGGCGATGGCGAGGCTCCGGCCCGGGCGGAGTCCGACGAATCGACCGCGCCGGATCGGCTCCTCGACGAAGCGCTGGCTCAGCGCGGCGATCGGGATCGCCACGAGGGCGAGGAGGATCCGGACCGGCAGCGGGAGCGTCGTCTCGAGGGCGGCGGCCGGGATGACGAGGATCGGCCAGTGCCAGAGATAGAGGGAGTACGAGATCCGGCCGAGCCAGCGGAGCGGCGCCGTGGACAGCACCCGCCCCGCGACACCGAGCGAGCGGGTGAACCCACCGGCGATGACGAGCGCGGCACCCGCCGTCGGCAGGAGGGCGGCGGTCCCGGGAAAGGCGGTCGTCGTGTCGAAGATCATCCCGGCGATCACGATGAGCACCACGCCGATGGCGGTCAGTGCGGTGGCCAGTGCGGCCGGCAGCTCGAGCGATCGGAACGCCGCGAGCGCCAGGAGCCCGCCGAGTGCGAGCTCCCAGGCCCGGGCCGGGAGCGAGTAGAACGCCCACGGTTCGGCGACCCCGGTGAGGACGATCGAGAGAGCGAGCGAGGCGATGCCGACGCCGGTGATCACGGCGGCCAACCGGGCGACGCTCAGGGTTCCCGCCGACGACCTGCTGCCGGCCTGAACGCCGGGGAGTCGCGCGGCCTGTCCGCCGGAGCGGCGCCCGGACCACCGCACGGTGAGGAGGAGCAGGGCCGGCCAGAGGAGATAGAACTGCTCCTCCACGCCGAGCGACCAGTAGTGGAGGAGCGGCGACGGTGCGAGCTCGGACTGGAGGTAGTCGGTGGCCTGGAACGCGAAGCGGAGGTTCGACACATAGAGCGCGGCGGCCGTCCCGTCTGCGGCGATGTCCGGGACGCGGAGCGGCGGCAGGAAGATCGCGGCGGCGGCGACGGTGACCACGATGACGAGGGCGGCCGCCGGGAGGAGCCGGCGGGCACGTCGTGCATAGAACGCGGCGAGGGAGACCGTCCCGGTCCGCTCGAGCTCGCGGGCCACGAGCCCCGTGATGAGGAAACCGGACAGGACGAAGAAGACATCGACCCCGATATATCCGCCACCGAACCCGGGCACGCCCGCGTGGAACAGCAGGACGAGGAGGACCGCGACCGCCCGAAGCCCCTCGAGATCCGGCCGGAACCGATCGGTGGTCGTGTCCGGTGCGTGACCGTGGCCGGGCTCGGCCCGGGGCAGATCCGGATGGCGCGAGTCCGGGCGGCGGAGGTCCGAGCGGCGCGGGGCCGAACGGCCCAGGTCGAGTCGAGTCACCAGGTCGGGATTCTGACCGCTCCCGCCGATGACCGCCGTCGGGGGCGGAGTCGTGGACCCTCGGCCCGGGCCGGCACCTGGCCAGTCGCACGCCGCATGAGCGTTGGGACCGACGTCCCGCCCCCTCGGGCTCGATCCGGTGCGCTCCCTGGCGGCAGCCAGGGTGCTCCACGCACGGATCGGCAGGCCGCGACCCGTGCCGGCTCATCCGAGCAGCCACCGGACCGACCTTACGTTCGCTCGGCGTGCAACTAGCCACGTTCCGCTGCTTCGGGGTCGCGATCTCGACCCGACCCCGAACCCTCGGGGTATCATCGCCGCCCGCGCCCGTAGCTCAGTGGATAGAGCGACTGACTTCGGATCAGTAGGTCGGGGGTTCGAATCCCTCCGGGCGCGCCATGACAACCTGGGGCAGCGCGAGGGCCAGGCCGTTCGAATCGGGAGCTCGTGCGCATCGCCCCGGGCTGGCCCAAGGCGGATGCAGTGCATGCGGTGTCAGAAGACGATGCGTGTCCCGAGGATCTCCTCGCGCACGGCGCGGCCACTCAGGGCACGGACGAACTCGACGGCGTCGATCTCGGTCGGGGGCTCGCCAGTGCCGGCTTCGAACCGGCCCCCGGCCGGTCCGCCCAGCACCAGGTTGAAGGGGCGGCGGTGCTTCCTGGCCCAGTCCAGGACGCAGTCCTCAACGATGCGGCCGTCGTGCTCCGGCGTGAGGACCATGTCACGCCCGGTTGCCCGAGCGATATCCACGTGTTGGATCCATGTGTCGCGGGTGAGGATCACCTCGAACGGCTCGCGCAAGGTGAAGCGACCTCCGAAGTCGTTGGCTCAGCTGCCGAGCCATCAGCCTGAGGGCTGTCCCGAGCCTCCCGACCCAGAGAGTCCGGCCGGCCGACGACGAGACGGATCGCCTTGCGACCGCGTTCAAGCGCCAGCGTGATACCAGTCCCGAACTTCACGACCAGATGTGAAAGAAGATCCACGGCGCGATCGACGCCAACACCGAACGCTCACACGACGACGACGACCGCTGACCGCGGCCGCTGGAAGCCGTCCCAGGATTCGTGAAGGTCGAGCTTGCGATGCCCCTGCGGTGGCGGCCGGGCGGCTACTCCGCGCGGCGGCGCTTCGGACGCTCTTCCACCTTGACCTTGGGCTCATGGCCGGGTCGTGGCGGGCGCGGAAGGGTCCCCGGCGCCATGTCCGGGCGGCGAGGCTCAGGGCCTCGCGTGCGCGCACTCTCGACGGCCGCGGCGAAGGCCTTCGCGACGGCGGGCGGGACACTGGCGATCCACGCGGCCTCGACCTGGCGGACCCGCTCGTTGTCCGCAGCACGCCGCTCGCGCTCTCGCCTGGAATGTTTCGTCGCCACCGGTTCCTCCTCTGAGCATGACCCCGTCCGACGTGAGTGTACGAGCTATTCGCCGAGCAGCTGGAAATGGACGGTCCGATCGCGCGGGCGGACGGCGTCGAAGTCGACGAAGTAGACGTGACCGAACTCGCCCAGTTCGATGACTCCATCCACGATCGGGATCGTCTCCGAGCGACCGATCAGAGCGGATCGAATGTGCGCGTCGGTATTCAGACTCCAGACCGCCTGTTCCCCGAGATCCTGCTCGGCATGCTGGATGTGCTTCGGTCCTGGGTGCAGGTACTGACCCTCGCGTCGGCACGTCGGCACGATCGCTTCGAGGCGATCCAGCATGTCCTGGAGGAGATACTCCGTGCCGTCGAACAACGTGTCGTGCGATTCCTCCTGGATGATCACGCTGCACGTGGTGTGCTTCGAGTAGACGGTGATCGTGCCCATGAGGATCGCGGATCTGGCGACCGCCTCCCGAGCCGCCTCGGTCACATCGTGGAACATCGGCTTGTTGAGGTGGCTGTGAACGTCGACGGTGTGGTGATGGACGGTCATCTCATCGATCCTCTCATGTGCGACACACGGACTGCCCGATCGCTCCTGCGGTCCGCTGCGGACCGTTCCTCATCGGGCTCCGACGGCCGGATGCGCTCTCATCCAGGCGTGCTGCATGGCGGCGATCATGGCCTGCATCTGGGCGATCGGATCCGCCGCCCTGAGGATGCCGCTCGAGGACCCGGTCGCACCGACGCCGAGAGCGACCATCTGCGCAACGTCATCGGGCGTCTGGATCCCGGCGCTGCACATGACGATGATCTCGGGATCGATCCGGCTCACGAGGGCGATGGTTCGCTCGACGAAGCCCCGCATCGCGGTGGCTGCCGAGTGAGCGGCGCCGATCAGCTCAGGCGGCTCGGCAAGGACGATGTTCGGGCCGAGCTGGGCGACGGCCGCCGCCTCTTCCGGCGAGTCCGCGCAGACCATCGTCGCGAGACCGACCTCATCGGCTCGCCTGATGGCCCGGTGGATCTCGGCGAGCGTCATCCTCCGTTCCGAGTGGTTGAGCATCGTGCCGACCGCCCCGGCCTCCTTGAGCGCCTCGGGCAGGACGCTTCCTGCTCCGCGGCCCACCTCCACAGGGTCCATGTGCTGGGCGAACACGAGCAGGTGCCGGGTCTCCCGGGCGATCGCCGGTATGTCCACGTGCTGCGGATCGAAGATGACGGTGACGCCGTGCTCAAGGCTCAGGCGGTCCGCCTCTTTCGCCAGTCGCACGGCCTCGGCGCCGTAGAGGTAGCCCTTCAGGCCGATCTCGAACACGGGCGCCCTGAGGCGCGTCAGGTCATGCATCGTGGCCCTCGGCGGGTTTCGCTCCCGCCAACGCAGCCTCGTTCGTGCTCAAACGACGACCGCATCGATGCCGAGCATGCGGGCGAGATGGAGGAGCTGCGCCGTCCATCGCCCTGCCGCCGCGCCCATGTGGTGGGTCGCTCCGGCACGCAACCAGGCGTCGCACCAGCCGGCGATCGGCAGGGTGTCATGCCTGAACAGGGTCTGAGGGGCGGAGATGGGTCGGGGCGGGAACGGCAGGAGCTGGCCCTCGGAGATGACGAACCGCCACCGTCCGTCACCCGTCGTGACGAGCGCGAGATTGGTGATCGGGCCGGGCCGGTAGGCGAATTCGAAGCCAGCGCCGAAGCCATGGACACCACGGTAGTAGATCGAGTGCTTGACCTTGATCTCGCCGGGTGTGCCGAGGGCCGGGTTCCCGTGGCCGTCGTGCGAGAACATCACCGCCTCGTTGTCGAAGTCGATGACGTAATTCTCGAGGGTGGTGGCCTGGCCGGCGAGTTCCTGCAGGATCAGCTGCGCAACGGCAGTATTCACATCGCCCTCGGGTGAGGCGGGAATGCCGATCTCGCACAGGCGACCCGTCCCATACGAGGGGATGATCCCGATCCTCGGATCGCTCAGCCACACCTGGTCGAATGCGGTGAACGCATCGAAGCGGCGCTCCTTCGCCACGGACTCCAGGGCGAGGGCGAGACGGACGGAGCGCTCGAAGAGGGCGGGCTCCATCTCGACCGCGTACCTGGCCCGCTCCGCCTTCATCGTGGCGTCGACGTCGTCCTGCGCGATCTCAGCGAATCGTTCGGCGACCTTCTCGGGCTCCAGGGGCCACACGACCGGGCCGATCGCCTGGCGCAGCGAGAGTCCGTCGAACATGAGGTCCGTCATCCCCTCGAACGGGTGACCGACCAGGGCGATCCGCGCCTCGCGGAGCCGCCGCCGGATGGCGGCCGCCTGGATCACCTCACGGACTCGCCGGCGCCCGTCCGAATCGTCGAAGCGGGAGGTGACGAGCGCGAACTCACGCCCTGTTCGAACGAGCATCGCCGTGAGCTCGGGCATGCCGGCCATGCCGCTGTTGAGCATCACCACGTCGAAGCCGTCGTCCTCACCGAGCCGCCCGATCCGCTGGGTGTTCCACACGAGCACCGGGGCGGTGGTGTCGAGGAGACATCGTGCCGGCACGATGCCCTTCGTGTAGGCGAGTTCCGCGGCGACGATGATGTCGACGTCCTCGGCGTTGAAGCGGCGCGCGGCGGCCGCGGCCTGCTGCTCCTCCTCCACCAGGCCCGGGTGGACGACGTCGCCGTATTCGGCCAGCGCGTCGGCGATCTCCTGGGCAGCCGCGGTGGCGGCCGGGCGCATGTGGGCAGTCTTGTTGTAGTCGTCCTCGAGGAGTGCCGTCACGAGGACGCCGATCTTTGCCTTCACCGCCACGGTGCACCTCCCGTTCGTCCGTCCATCAGATCCGTCATGTTGACCAGGGTCAGCCGGCCGCGAAGAGTGGCCGGAGTGCGTCGAAGAGCGCGAGATAGCGAGCGTAGGCGTGATCGTAGGTGCCACGCACGGCCGGGTCGGGCTCGTAGCGGTCCGCGATCGCAACCATCGCCGCGCTCGCGGCAGCGAGGTCAGGGTAGATCCGGGCGGCCACACCCGCGAGCATCGCATCGCCCCGGATCGCGGCGTCCTCGCCCTCGAGCGTGACGACGGGGAGCCCGCAGGCGTCCGCCTTGATCCGGTTCCAGAGCGCGCTTCGCGACCCGCCGCCGTGGGAGCGGATCTCGACGGCCGCGGGTCCCACATCGGCCAGCTGCTCCACGTTGCGTCGGAGCATGAAGGCCACCGCCTCGAGGATCGCCCGCACCAGGTGACCCTTCCCATGACGCAGCGTCAGGCCGTAGAAGGCGCCGCGCGCCTCAGGCTCGTACTCCGGGCTGAAGGCGCCCATGAGGTGCGGCAGCATCGTCAGGCCTTCCGCTCCGGGCGGCACGTCGGCGGCGAGGGCGGTCAGGAGATCGTAGGCGTTGACACCGTCGTGCTTCCCCCGGGCGATCTCTTCGCCACCGAACTGGTCGCGGAACCATGTCAGCGCCATCCCGCCGGTCGGGCAGACCGGGCAATACAGGTAGCGATCAGGCGCCGAGTGGATGTAGACCGGCGTTTGCCGCGATCGATCGGCGCCGTGGCGATCGACCGAGGACTGCAGCGTGAGTGCGCCCCCGGTGCTCTCGGAAACAACCCCCGGACCGATGTTCCCGACCCCGACCGCTCCCGCGCCCTGGTCCATGCCACCGGCCACCACGAGCACGGTCGCGGGCAGGCCGAGCGCCTCGGCTGCATCCGGAGTGAGCGTGCCGACGACGTCGCCCGGCTCCACGAGCTCGGGCAGCCGCGCGGGATCGATCCCGACGGCCTCGAGCATCGGGTCCCACCAGCGCCGGGTGCGGATGTCGTAGAGGAGAGAGGTGCACTGGACGCCGCCCTCCGAGACGAACCGGCCAGTCAGCCGGTGGAGCATGAGTTCCTCGACGAGGAGAAAGCGCGCGGTCGCGGCGAACAGCTCCGGCTCGTGTCGTCGCCACCACAGGATCTTGCAGGCGGTCCACGTCGGGACGACGGACGGGACGCCCGTCGCGTCGTAGATCGCCGCGTCCCCGAACCGCTCACCGATCTCGCGCGCCTCGGCCGCGGCCCGGTTGTCCAGCCAGACGAGCGCGGGGCCCAGGGCCCGGCCACTCGAGTCGACGGGGATCACCGTCTCGCCCTGGCTCGAGACTGCGAGCGCGGCGACGCCCTCCGGGTCGATCGCGGACGCGGCGAGGGCTCCGCGGATCGCCCTTCTTGTGGCCGTCCAGTAGACCTCCGGGTCGAGCTCGGCCCGATCCGGCGCCGGGTGATCGATCCGATACTCCTCGCCGGCCGCAGCCACCTGGCGCCCGGCTGCCTCGAAGATGCCGGCCTTGACCGACGTGGTCCCGATGTCGAGGCCGATGAGGAGGGACATCGCCGCGTCGGCGCGGCGGTCAGCCGAGTCCGTGCTTCGCGGCGGCCACCGCCGGCTCCGCGCCATTCTTGACGACCTCCTGGAGCGCCTCGAGGAACCGTTCCGGGTCGCGCGCCTGGATGACGTTGCGACCGAAGACGACTCCCCGGGCCCCGTCGCGGACGGCGGTGGCGGCCAGTTCGAGGGCATCGACTTCGCGGGGCAGCTTCTTCGAGCCGAGCGCGAGGATCGGCACCGGCGTCGAGCGAACGATCTCGGCGAAGCGCTCGCCCGTATGGAAGGTCTTGACGAGATCCGCCCCCAGCTCGGCGGCGATGCGGCAGCCGATCGAGATCTGCTCGTGGCGCTCCTCCGGCGCCACGTCCTCATGGCCGGCCGGGTAGACCTCGCCCACGATCGGCACGCCGATCTCACGCTTCTCCGCCACGCACCGCGCGACGAGGGCGACGTTCTCTGCGTCCACCGCCTCCGAACCCGTCTTGATGGACATCCCGACGAGGACGACGTCCGCGCCGAGGGCGGCCGCCTGGCTGGCCGAGATCATCGGAACGCTGCGGCTCTCGTGGTACCCCCACTGGGTCGCGTACTGCGTGCCCCAGTTGAGACGGACGATGAGGGCGGGCGATCCGCGGTGCTCGAAGACCGATTGGAGGTGGGGCACCATGCCCGGGCTCATGAGGATGGCGTCGGCTCCGCGCAGGCGGTCGACGATCGGCCGAAGGTCCTCGAAGCCCGGTCGCGGCCCGTTGTACAGACCGTGATCGATGGCCACGACGACGACGTTCTGGCCGCCATCGAAGAGCCGCCGAAGCCTGATCGACTCGCCCGTCGACACCGAATGATCCCTCCTTCAGGTCGCTGCCACCGATCGGCGATCCGCCGCCCGTTTCCTGAGGTCTCGACCCAATGGCGTTCACATTCGAGCGGTCGCGCCTCTGTTGGACAGGCTACCACAGGGGTTCTGACCGTCAAGTCAAATTGTTCTGATTGACTTCCACTACGCGTTTGTCTATGTTCTGATATGTGCTCGATTGACCAACCACGTGAGCCCAGCGAGCACCAATCAGTCACGCTTGGGAGGTGAGAGTGGAGGCGGCGACGGCCTCGCGAACCCAGTCGGCTCGGCGCATGACGGCCACACTCGAGCGGACGATTGAGCAGGACGACAACCCACGCGCGGCCGAGAGCGTAGAGGCAGCGCCAAGGGTCCTCGCCCACGTGACTCCGCTTCAAGGCTGAGGTTCCGACACCCGTCGTGCGCAGGCATCGCGTTCTACAGGCGCAGAACTGAAGGAGGTACCAGTGAGACGGCAGAGGCGGGGCAAACTCAGCGTTGGAGTCCTGACGTTGGCGATGCTCGCGGCAGCGTGTGGGTCCGGATCAACGAGCTCCCCCAGTACGGGCGGAGGAGGCCCAGGAGGATCGCCCAACTCGGGCAAGGTCACCCTTACCCTCTGGCAAAACCTGGGGCAGGGCAACCAGGCCCTGGTCGTACCACCCCTCATCGCGGCGTTCGAGAAGACCCATCCGAACATTACGATCAACAACGTCCAGCAGCCGCGCGCGAATTACTTCGCCCTGCTGTCGGCGGCCGCGATCTCCCAGTCGGGGCCGGATCTCGTCAATATGTGGACCGGTCTGTTCACCATGCAGTACCGCTCCTACCTGACGAATCTGAAGTCCCTGGTTCCCAGCGCGGACCTCGCCAATGTGACCGGCCTTGAATGGAGTTCCGTTGGCTTCAACGCTCCAGACAGCCCCTATGTCCTTCCCCTGCAGGTGCAGTTCTACATCGGCTTCTATAACAAGAAGATCTTCAGCCAAGCCGGGATCGCGGCAGCGCCGACCACCTGGAGCGAGCTGACCAGTGATTGCCAGAAGATCCAGGCTTTGGGCATCACGTGCATCCAGATGGGAACTCAGAACCTCAGCGGCGAATTCTCCCCGTGGTATGACCTCTCCTACCTGATGGCCGGCGCTTTCTCTCCCACCCAGTGGCAGGACCTGTACAACGGAAAGATCCCGTGGACGGATCCAACCGTCCAGTCGCAGCTCGAGAAGTGGCATCAGCTGTACGTCGCTGGCTACATCAACAAGGACGCACTGACGGCGACGAACGTCATGAGCCGCTTCATCAATGGTCAGGCGGCCATGATCATCAAGATCAATAACGACGCCGGCCCCTTCTCCGACGCACTCGGGAGCAACGTCGGGGTCTTCGTTCCCCCGTTCTCGGACACCCCGATGCACAAGGTCGTTGAGTTCGCGGGAAACGGCTTTGCGATCACCAGCTACTCGCCGAACAAGGCAGCAGCAGCGGAGTTCCTTCGTTTCATGACCACCCCAGAGGCCGGCCAGATCATCGCGCAGGGAGGCCTGATCCCCGCCGTGAAGGGCGTCGCTGCCACGAACCCGCTCGCCAAGGACATGCTCTCGCTCGTGAGCGACCAGCAGTTCCAGGTGTACCCGATGCTCGACAACGTGCTGGCGACGCCGTTTGTCGACGCCGGAAGCAAGGTGCTGCCTTCGCTCCTGGTCGGCGGCACCACGGTCCAAAGCACCACCAGCGGCCTCGTGCAGACGTGGCAGCAACTCCCGGCCTCGGAGAGAACGCAGAGCTGGGCCGACTATCAAGTTCCCTGATCGTTACATTCGGAGTCGAGGCCGGCGGTGGAAGGAGTAGATGGGGACGCCCGCCGTTCCCCGGCCGGCCAAAGACGCAGCGGCCCTCTCAGCGCGCCAGCGTTGATGCGCGGGTCGGCTGTGCGACTCCAGGCGACGGCACACGGAGGGTCAACGCAGGGGTCTGACGGGAGTGTCAGCGTCGCGGTCCGCGCCGCGAGGCCTCGCCCCCACAGCGGTCGGGGCCTCCATCAGGACCGCGAGCGAACGGGTGCCCTGTTGGTCTTGCCGGCCCTCGTGGTCGTCCTCATCTTCATCCTCGTTCCGATCGGAGAGGCCGCCTATTACAGCATGACCAATTGGAATGGAATCACCTCCCATTGGATCGGCCCTGCGGCATATGTGGCGATGTTCCAGGACCCCACGTTCTGGCGCGTCCTCGGGAACAATGCCATCCTCTTGCTCGCCGTTCCGGCGACGCTCGCGTCCGGTGTCTTTCTTGCCGCTCTTCTTCACGAACGAGTATGGGGATGGCGCATCTTCCGCGCCGCGATCATCATCCCGACCGCGGTCTCATGGGTGGTGTTGGGCATCGTCGGGATCCAGGCCTTCGCGCAGAATGGCCTGATCAACCAGGTGTTGGCCGGCATCGGCCTCACGGCACTGACGCAGAACTGGCTGGGCAGCCCCTTGAGCGCTCTGGCTGCGGTGGCGCTCACGTTCGTGTACTCACTCGTCGGCATCAATACGCTCATCTTCGTGACCGGAATGTCGACCATCGATGCGTCGATTCTCGAGGCCGCCAAGATCGATGGCGCAAGCTGGGCACAGGCATTCCTGAAGATCACGATCCCGCTCCTCCGCCGCTACTTCCTGTTCGCCTTCGTCGTGACATCAATCAGCGCATTCACGGCCGTGTTCAGCCTCATCTACACGATGACGGGCGGGGGTCCGGACTACGGGACGACCACGATCGAATTCCTGGTCTACCAGCGGGCGTTCGCAACCGGATCGTTCGGACAGGGAGCGCTGCTCGGGATCGTGCTCTTCGGGATCTTGTTTGGAGTCACCGTGACCCAACTCCGATTGATGCGCCGAGACTCGTGACATGAACGCGCTCATCGACTCGCGGCGGCTTCGATCGAAGGCAGGGCGGCCCATGATCTTCGTGGTATTGGCCGCCGTCTCCGTCGCCCTCATGTACCCGTTCTACTTCATGCTGCAAACGTCCTTCATGTCGAATTCCCAGTATCTGCGCGGCAGTGGATTCTCACTGGACAGTTGGGGGGTGCTGTTCCGCAGCGTTCCTGTCGCTCAGGAGATTCTGAACTCGCTGATCCTGTGCGCTTGCGCCATCGCAGCCACCCTTGCCCTCGCAACGCCCGCCGGGTTCGCGCTGGCAAAGTTGACGTTTCGTGGGGAGCGTCTGGTCTTCCTCGGGATCGTGGGGAGCATGATGATCCCGCTGCAGTCAATCATCATTCCGGAGTACGTGAACTTCGCGCGGCTGCATCTCATCAACACGTACGTAGGCGCGATTCTCGTCTATGTGGCCATTGGCACGCCGTTCTCGACGTTCTTGATGGCGACATACTTTCGCGGGCTGCCAGACGAGTTGACGGACGCCGGGCTATGTGACGGGCTGAGCTATTGGGGCGTCTTTCGGCGGATCGCGCTGCCGCTCGCAGGCCCCGCGCTCGCGACAGTGATCGTGCTGCGATTCATCCCGGTTTGGAACGACTTCCTGATCGGGTTGCTCTTTCTGCAGGATCCCAACCTCCGACCCCTGACCGTCGGACTGGGTGTGCTCGCCTCGTCGCAGCTCGTGAATGTGCCGGCGCTGATGGCGGGAAGTCTGCTGAGCACGATCCCGGCGGCCGTAACGTACGTGGTGTTTCAGCGTTACCTGGTGAAGGGGCTGACGCTCGGTTCGTCGCTCTAGGGTTGGCGGCGTGGCGTGCGGAGCGACCGCGCGGACCGAAAATGGCGAGTCGATCTCCAAGGGAGGTTACATGGGCATCTACCTTCGGGCCGAACCCGGCGCCTATGCGGAGCGGGTACTCGTCGCCGGCGATCCTGGAAGGATCAGCCGACTGGCGTCGCTGCTGGAAGGGCCAACGCTGGTGACGGACAACCGTGGACTTCTCGGCTACACGGGACGCTACCGCGGAGAAGCGGTGAGCCTCCAGTGCACCGGCATGGGTTGTCCGAGCATGGCCATGGTCGGAGCAGAGCTGCTCGAGTACGGGGCGCGCACCATCGTGAGGATCGGCACCTGCAGCTCGTTCGCCCGAGGAGTGCGAAACGGAGACCTGGTCGTCGTGACTGGGTCCGCCGCCGCGGACGGGACGACGCGTAGCATGGCTGAGGGAATGCCATTCGTGGCAGTGCCCGACTTCCGCCTCACGAGTGCGCTCGTGGAGGCCGCCCAGAAACGAGGACTACCGACGCATGTCGGGCCGGTGGTGACCGTGGACGTTGAGCCACACCTTACGACCCTCTCGACGCAGGGTTGGCGTGAACGTGGTCTGCTTGCGGTCGAGATGGAAGCCGCCGCGCTCTTCTACCTTGCGCTGCGCGCAACGGCCCGTGGGCCACGCCGCGTGGAGGCAGCGTGTGTGCTCACGGTGAGCGATGGCTTGGAAGGACACCCAGACGGCCCGCAGCGCTATCTGTCCGACACAGAGCTCGAGGCGGCGACGGACGAGATGCATCTCGTTGCGCTCGATGTGGTCACGGCGCCGACCGTGGCGGTCACCTCGTAGCGGGGTCCGGGGATCTCGGCTTCGGACAACGTACCGATTTCGGGTTCGTGCGTGGCTCGTGGAGACGTGATCAGTTCGATGAACGGCAACGAGAGTGACAGGACGAACGTCGATGGGCGCTGCCCGGAGCAGTGGCCGTGACCACGGCACGCGAGCGGCGAGACTTCATCACGCGACTCGTCGAGGAAGCGGAACACGTCTCCGTCGCGGATCTCACCGAGCGTTTTCGCGTCACCGACACGTCGATACGGCGCGACCTCCGTCTGATCGAGGAACAGGGTCGCCTGAAGCGTGTCCACGGCGGCGCGGTCGCCATGCCGGGCTCGCCGCGTCTGGGAGTCAACACGGCCAAGGCGCGCGAGCATCTCGCCGAGAAGCGGCGCATCGCGGCAGCCGCTGCGACGCTCGTCGCTCCCGGGAACGTCGTCCTGTTCGACTCGGGGACCACCGTCGCCCAGGCCGCGGCCCAGATCGCCCGCGGCCTCCGAGTCGCGAACGCGATCACCGCCGTCACCCACTCGCTTCCGGTCATCCAGGAGATCGGGGCGTGGCCGGAGGCGAACCTCGTCTGCCTCGGCGGGCTGTACCTGCCCGACTACCAGGCGTTCGTTGGACCGCAGACGCTGTCGAGTCTCCGTGAACTCTCCGCCGACATCGTCTTTCTCGGCTGCGACGGCCTGACGGTAGAGCTGGGGATCACGACGCCACACGTGCTCGTGGCCGAGGTCGGCGCGATGATGGCGCGCCGCGCCCGCCGCGTTGTGGCGCTGGCCGACTCGTCGAAGCTGACTCGCTCGGGTTTCACGCCGATCATCCCGCTCAGCGCGGTGGACCTGCTCATCACCGACGACGCCGCAGATCCGGAGAACGTGGCCCGGATCCGGAAGGCCGGCTGCGAGGTCCTTCTCGCGTGAGCGAGCCGTACACGAGCCCGCCGATCACCGACGCTGCTCCGGACGAACCCGCGCACTGGACCGCGTCACGCCGCAGCGGCGCGAGACCGGCGCATCATTTGTGTTTCGCATCACTTCGGATTGACGTTCGTTCTTTGCACGGATATAAACACATCGAGCAGCCGATGTTGCTCGACACACGCGCCCCAGACCATGGCGGTCGGCAACCGTGATGCGCGGACCAACCCCGACTCGCCCCGGGCCAAGGCCCACGGAGGAGGAAGAGAAACCGATGGTGTACCGAAGGTTCGCCGCCCTGCTGGTCGCCGGCCTCCTCGCCGGCTGCAGCGCGAGTGCCACCCCGACTCCGAGTGCCAACCCGAGTACTGCCGGGTCCGGGGCACCCTCCGTCACGACCTCGGCGGCGCCATCGGCGTCCCCCACGACGGCGGCCCCGGTCAGCATCACGCTGTGGCAGAACTACGGCACGGAGGCGAATGCCCCCGCGACGTACGCGTTCGTCAAGGCCTATGAGGCGCTCCATCCGAACGTGACGATCGATGTCGTCAGCCAACCCGCGGCGAACTACTTCGCGCTGCTCACCGCCGCGGCGATCTCCAAGACCGGCCCGTGCCTGGCGACGCAATGGACCGGCCTGTTCACGCTCCAGGACAAGAGCTACCTCGAGCCGCTCAACAACTACATCCCGATGACCACGCTCAAGCAGTTCAAGGGCATCGAGTGGGGTTCCAACAACTTCAACCCCGACAGCGGCGTCTACGTGGTGCCCTGGGAGATGCAGACCTACAACGGGTTCTACAACAAGAAGCTCTTTGCCCAGGCCGGGATCACGTCCCTGCCGACGACGTGGGCCGAGCTGGCCGTGGTCGACCAGAAGCTCAAGGCTGCCGGGATCCAGCCGTTCGTCTACGGGACCGGGGCCCAGGGGTTGACAGCGGGCTTCTACCCGTACTACGACCTGAGCTACCTGATGATGATGATCCCGGTCACGGACTGGCAGAAGCTCTACGACGGCTCGCTGCCCTGGACGGACCCGACGATCCAGGCGCAGCTCGACAAGTGGGTCGCCCTGAAGGCGAACGGCTACACGAACAAGGATGTTCTCAACGACACGCAATCGTTCCAGCAGTTCCTGGCCGGCAAGGCAGCCATGACCCTCGAGGGAACGTGGGCGATCTCGGCCGTGGAGAAGGCGATGGGAAGCAACGTCGGCGTCTTCCTCCCGCCATTCGTCGATCAGCCGCTCAAGGGCATCGTCGAGTTCCCGGGTGACGGCTTCGCGATGACGAACTACTGCCAGCACAAGGATGTCGCCGCGGACTTCCTGAAGTTCCTGGCCGACCCGGCCGCCCAGAAGATCGTCGCAGACGAGGGGCTCATCCCGTCCGTCCTCGGTTCCTCGGCGAGCGATCCACTGGCCAACGCGCTCCTGAGCTTCGCTGCGACCCAGGGGTACACCCGCTACCCGATGATCGACAACGTGATCCAGGGAGAGGTTCAGGCGGTCGGGGCGACGGTCCTCGTTGCGGCTTTCGCCGGAACGATGTCGACGCACGATGCGCTGCAGAAGATGCAGGACGCCTTGATGGCGCTTCCGGCCGATCGGCGGTCTTCCTCGGGCTACAAGTAGGTCGCCCCTTACGTCACGGTGCTCACCCGGCGCGGCCCACGGCCTCGACGCTCGCGGCTCGGTTGGTCGCGGCGTCGCGCCGGGTTCCTGTTCTCGCTACCGGTGATCCTGCTGGAGCTCGGCCTCCTGGGTCTGCCGATCCTCCAGACGTTCTATTACAGCTTCACGGATTGGAACGGCCAGACGTCCAGCTGGATCGGCCTCGACAACTACGCACGGCTGTTCAACGACTCCACCTTCTGGCAGGTCCTCGGGAACAATGCCCTGTTGCTGGCATCGATCCCGATTGCCATCGTCATCCCGCTGGCCGTCGCGTTCCTTCTGAACGAGCACGTCACTGGCTGGCGATTCTTCCGCTCGGCCTATTTCCTCCCGACCGCGATATCGTGGGTCGTCATCGGCATCGTCGGGATCCGGTTCTTCGCGGCCGAAGGAATCCTCAACGGCGTTCTGAGGACAGTCGGACTCGGTGGGGTCCAGACAGACCTCCTCTCCAGCGAGGTCGGGGCGATGGTCGCGGTCATCATCACGTTCATCTGGTCCGTCTTCGGGACGAACACCATCATCTTCATCACCGGGATGGCCACCCTGGACCGGGAGGTGTACGAAGCGGCCCATGTGGATGGCGCGGGGGCCTGGGCGACGCTCGTCCACGTAACGCTCCCGATGCTCCGCAGGTTCATCCAGTTCGCGTTCATCCTGACGCTCATCACGGCGTTCACCGCGCTGTTCAGCCTGATCTTCGTCATGACGAGCGGCGGGCCAGGCTTCGGGACGACGACCCTGGAGTTCTTCGTCTACGAGAAAGCCTTCGCCACGGGCGTCTTCGGCCTGGCCGCAGCGATCGGCGTCGTCCTGTTCGTCATCGTGTTCGCGATCAGCATCACGCAGCTCCGTCTCTTCCGGAGTCGGGCTGACTAGGAGGTAGCAGCGCCCACATGATCCAGGCCAGGAGGCGGCTCAACCGGACGGCGATCTTCCTCGTGCTCGCCCTGATCGCCGTCGTGATGCTGTTCCCGTTCGCCTTCATGGCCCTGATCGCGAACCAGTCGTACGACCAGTACCTCGCCGGATCCGGGTTCTCCCTGGACAGCTGGCGGCAGCTCTTCGATACCATCCCGGTCCTTCAGGAGCTGCTCAACTCCGCCATCGTCACTGCCGGAGCCGTGCTCATCATCCTGGTCGTGAGCTCGATGGGCGGCTTCGCGTTCGCGAAGCTCGGGTATCCCGGCGGGTCGGTCGTCTTCCTGCTGCTGCTCGCGGGCATGATGGTGCCCGTCCAGTCGATCGTCATACCGGAGTTCGTGAACGTCAGCCAGCTGGGGCTGATCAACCAGTACCCGGGCGCGATCCTCGTCTACGCGGCGCTCGGGGCGCCGTTCGCGACCTACCTGATGACCACCTATTACCGTGGTGTCCCGACAGAACTCATGGAGGCCTCGCTGATGGACGGCGCCTCATACCTGCAGATCTTCGTCCGGGTGATCCTCCCGCTGTCCGTCCCGGCGATCGTCACGATCACCGTCCTGCAGTTCATCCAGATCTGGGACGACCTGCTGATCGGCCTCCTGTTCCTCCAGACGCCGGACGTCCGGACGATCACGGTCGGGCTGGCGACGCTTCAGAGTGGGCGCATGGTCAACGTCCCCGTCCTGATGGCCGGGTCCCTGGCGAGCGCGCTGCCGGCGATCATCGTCTACCTCATCTTCCAGCGGCACCTCGTGCGCGGACTCACGATGGGGATCGGCAAGTGAACGCCGGCCGACCGGCGGCGATGCGGCCGTGACGGCCGCACGAGAGCGCCGTGCCCGGATCGCCGAGCTCGTCGCGGAGTCCGAGGAGGTGGAGGTCTCCGCGCTCGCTCGACGCTTTGGGGTGACCGACGTCTCGATCCGGCGTGATCTGCTCCTTCTCCAGGGGCAGGGTCGGGTCAAGCGGATCCACGGCGGTGCGATCGCCCCACACCTCGCCCTGCGCCACGGGGTGTTCGGGACGAAGATCCGCGAGCATCGCGACGAGAAGCGACGCATCGCGGTCGCCGCCGCGGAACTCATCCATCCCGGCGAAGTCGTCCTGTTCGACTCCGGAACGACCGTCGCCCAGGTCCCGGCCCAGGTGGCGCCCGCGCTTCGGTCAGGGAGCTCGATCACCGCGGTGACCCACTCGTTGCGGGTGATCCAGGAGATCGGCTCCTGGGAGGGCCCGCACCTGATCGCCCTCGGCGGCCTGTTCCTCCCCGACTACGAAGCCTTCGTCGGGCCACAGACGGTGGCGAGCCTCAAGGGCCTCTCGGCGGACCTCGCCTTCCTGGGCTGCGACGGTCTGACCCTCGAGGCGGGGATCACGACGCCACACGTCCTGGTTGCCGAGATCGGTGCCACCATGGCCGCTCGCGCCCGGCGGGTGGTCGCCCTGGCCGACGCGTCGAAGCTCGGCCGCTACGGGTTCACGACCATCGTTCCGCTCAACCAGGTGGATGTGCTCATCACGGACGCCGGGGCCTCGCCGGAGCAGGTCGCCACGATCCGGGCGGCCGGCATCGAAGTGATCATCGCTTGAGCGCGCGGGTCACGGAGGGATGGAGCGTTCACGACAGCCCGGCGCTGATTCTCGAGAACGCCGCGCTGCGTGTCACGGTGCTGGCCGAACTCGGCGGGCACGTGCTCGAGCTCATCGACAAGGCTGCCGACCGGGATCTCCTCTGGGTGAACCCGCGCACGCGACCGCGACGGGCGCCGTACGGAGCGCACTTCGACGATTGGTGGTCCGGCGGCTGGGATGAGATCTTCCCGACCGGCGATCGGGCAAAGCTTCACGGCGAGGAGCTGCCGTACATGGGCGAGCTCTGGTCGGTCCCCTGGACGGCGGAGGCTGGCGCGGTGGACGACCGGGCCTGGGTCGCGGCAGCAGGTCTCGCGACGATGGCACCCGCGCGCCTCGAGCGGACCCTCGAGCTGCGCGACGACGAGCCCGTCCTTCGGGCCCATTACCGGCTGACGAACCTCGACGTTCGACCCCTTCCCTTCCTGTGGGGCATCCACCCGTCGTTCGCCATCACGCCTGCCCATCGGATCGACGCACCGGCCAGGGAGATGCGGGTGGGAGTCTCGTCCGGTCCGGCCATGGGCGTCGTCGGGACGACGTACTCGTGGCCCGCACAGCCGGACCAGACCGCCTCTGGAGGGCTGCGCGACGTCCGGCGGGTCCTGCCCGCGTCCGCCGCGGTCTTCGGCGGCCATTGGGCGACGGACCTGGCGGCCGGGTGGCTCGCGTTGACCGACACGTCGGCGCGCCGCGGCATCGCCATCGCCTTCCCCGTCGACGTGTTCCCGCATGCCTGGCTCTGGCAGGTCTATGGCGGCTGGCGAGGGCACCATCACCTCTGTCTCGAGCCGTGGACCGGATACCCGATGCAGCTCGAGGAGGCCCAGGCAGCGGGTCGGGAGCGAGTCCTTCAGCCCGGCGAGTCGCTGGAGGCCGACGTCGCCTTTGTCCTCTTCTCCGGGCTCGACGCCGTCGCCGCGGTCGAGCAACGGGGTGACGGCTTCCTCGTCCGCTGAGCCCGGACGTTCGCGCCTGACGCTGTCGCGGGGAGCGCCTGGGCACGACCCTGACCGACATGAGCAGGAGCCGGTCGAGTCGCCGCGAAACGATCGCCAGGCCGATGAGACCCATCGCCACGAGATATGCCACGTCGAGGACCATGGACGGACCAAGGACGCCGGTCGTGAAGCCACGGATGAGGTCCGTGCCCCGGTAGAGCGGCGTGAGCTGGACGATCGCCGCCAGCGGCCCGGGGTAGGCGGACAGCGGGTAGAACGTGCCGCTGAACAGGAAGAGCGGCAGGATGACGAGCTGGACGAGATCGAAGTCCTGCCACGTTCGCATGAAGGAGGTGGCCGCCATGCCGACCCCGGCAAACCCGAACCCGACGACCATTGCCGCGGGGATGGCGAGGATCGCGAGCGGCGAGGTGGTGAGGCCGAGGATGAGCATGACGACCATGAACCCCGTCGCGTAGAGCGTTCCCCGGATGATCGCCCAGCCGATCTCGCCGAGGGCGATGTCGCCCACACCGAGCGGCGTCGAGAGGATCGCGTCGTACGTCTTCTGGAACTTGAGCTTGAAGAACACGTTGATCGTGCTGTCGTAGATCGCGCCGTTCATCGACGAGGCGGCCAGCAGCGCCGGGGCGACGAACTGGGCGTACGTGATCGGTGTCCCGTTCGGCCCGGTCACGTTCCCGACGAGCGCACCCAGGCCGAAGCCGATCCCGAGCAGATAGAAGAGCGGCTCGAAGAAGCCCGACACGATCACGAGCCAGGTGCGGCGATACACGTAGGCGTTGCGTTCGATGAGGAGGCCGGCTCTGCGGCTCCCGATGCCGGCCGGCAGGACGCGCGCGAAGCCGCCCGCGAGCGTCACGAGACGAGCCGCCGCTGGAAGGTCACGAGGCAGGCGACCGTGCCGGCCGCGGCGAGGGTCGCCAGGTAGGCGATGTGGACGACGCCCGTTCCCGGATCGAGTGTCCCCAGGGCCAGACCGCGCGTCAGCGCGACGCCGTGGTAGAGCGGCGTGAGCGCCGCCACCAGCTGGAGGAATGCGGGCAGGCGCTCGATCGGGAAGAACGTCCCGCTGAAGAGGAAGAGCGGCGTCATCCCGAAGCGGAAGAGGGCATTGAAACTCTCGGCGTTCCTGCGAGTCGCCGAGTACGCGGCGATCGGCGTCGCGAATGCGAGCCCCGTGAGGATCGCAGCGGCCCAGGCGAGGATGAAGCCGCCGGGGCTGCGGTCCACGCCGAAGGCGAGCGTGACCAGGCTGAAGATCCCCGTCACGATCCACAGCCGGAACAGGATGAACGCGATCTCGCCGACGGCGATGGCGCGCGGCGTGACGGGTGTCGCGATCATCGCGAAGTACGTCCGTACCCAGTTGATCGCCGCGACGATGCGGTACGTCCCCTCGCTGAACGCCGTCTGCATGCCGGCAGAAGCGAGAAGCCCCGGCGCGAGGAACGCAAGGTACGAAACGCCCCCGAGGGAGACCGCGGCGCCGGACCGATCGACGATCCCGCCAAGGCCGAGGCCCATGGCGGCCAGGAACAGCGTCGGCTGGACGAACGAGCTGAAGAGCGACGCTCGGAACGACCGCCGATACGCGAGCAGGCAGTACTCGAGGACGTGGGCCGCCGACCGCAGGAGACCGGGCTCCGAGCGAGTGGCGGATCGAGTCGCGCCCTGGCTGGCCATCGGACGACTCAGTCGATCAGGCTGCGGCCGGTGAGCCGGAGGAAGACGTCCTCGAGCGAGCTCCGACGGACCAGGACGCTCTCAGGCCGAAGACCGAGGTCATGAGCCGCGACGCTCGCCGCCTCGCCGTCCTCCGCATACACGAGGACGCGGTCTGGCAGCCGCTCGAGGCGCCGGGCGTTCGTCCCGTCGACGAGCGCTTCGAGTTCGCGGTCGACTGTCTCCTGGACGCCGACAGGGAAGCGGAGTTCGAGCACCTCGCGGGTCGAATAGCGCTCGATGAGCTGGCGCGATGTGCCCTCGGCCACGATCGTCGCCTTGTCCATGACGACGAGCCGATCGCACAGCTGCTCAGCCTCGTCCATGTAGTGGGTCGTGAGGACGAGCGTGACGCCCCGCTGCTTGAGCCGGTAGAGCCGATCCCAGACCTGGTGACGAGCCTGGGGATCGAGGCCGGTCGTCGGTTCGTCGAGGAGCATGAGGCTCGGTTCGTTGATGAGCGAGCGGGCGATCGTCACCCGCCGCTTCATCCCACCGGACAGCGGTTCGACCTTGGACTTCGCCCGATCCGTCAGCTGGACGAAGTCGAGCAGTTCATCGGCTCGCCGGCCCGCCTCGCGGTACGAGAGATCGAAGTATCGCCCGTAGATGACGAGGTTCTCGCGGACGGACAGGTCCGTGTCGAGCGTGTCCTGCTGCGGGACGACCCCGATCTTCGCCCGGATGCGCGGCCCGTCGGCAGCCGGATCGAGGCCGAGCACCTGGAGCGTTCCGCCGCTCGCCGGCGAGACGCAGCCGATCATCCGCATCGTCGATGTCTTGCCGGCGCCGTTGGGCCCGAGGAATCCGAACGCCTCGCCGGGTCCCACCTCGAAGTCGATGCCGTCGACGGCGGTGAACGCCCCGAACCGTTTGGTCAGACCCTGGGCAAGGATGAGTGGTGTCGAGGGGGTCTCGGGCATGGGCGGGCATCGTACCCCAGCGACCCGGCCGGCCCGTACCGCCCCGGCCTCCCTTACTGCAGGTCGGTCGCCGGGTGGACCGGCAGCACCACCGGCTGCCGGGGTGGCTGGCTGAAGTCGAAATCGGCGACCAGGTTGCCCAGGCCGGGCGCGTTCTCGCGGACGTCGGGGCGCGGATCGGGCCGGCCGTCGGTCGCCGGATCCAGGCGTGCCCCGCCGAGGAAGTCGTCCTCGATGAACTTCAGGTAGGCGTCGAAGGACAGTGTCTGATGGTCGATGAAGCCGGTTCTGGCGTAGGGGCTGATGACGAGACCTGGGACGCGCAGTCCATACCCGTTCTGGTCGACCGACGGTGGCACGACGTGATCGTAGAAGCCACCCCAGTCGTCCCAGGTGAGGAAGATCGCGGTGCTCGACCAGTCGGGCCCCTGCATCACCGTGTCGATGAGATTCGTGACGTAGCTCTGGCCGGTCGAGATGAGGGCCGGCGGATGCTCGCTGTCCTTGCCGTTCGGGACCACCCAGCTGACCGCCGGCAGGGTCCCGGCCGCGGCCGACGAGGTGAAGGACGAGATGTCCTGGATGTTTCCCAGCTGGCCGTCCTGGTGGACATCGGTGAAGCCGGGCAACGGGTTCCAGATCTGGGGAACGCCGACCTTCTGGGGCTGCGGAGCGCAGCTGATCGCGTCGTTCGCACAATCGGGTTGGAACCCCTGATCGAGGTAGTAGCCCCAGCTGACACCGTGCTGATGGAGGAGGTAGGTGAAGTCGGTCCAGGCATAGGGTTGGGGTCTGGTCACCGTCGGGACGCCCGGCTGGTTGATGTCACTCGAACAACTCTGGGGATCGGACGGCACGGTGCACCTGGCGGACCAGGCGGATACCGTGAAGAGATGGGCCGGCAGGCTCCATGAGGCGTCAGGCTCGAACATCGCGTCCTGGAGCACGAAGTCGTGGGCATATGCCCAGTAGTTGGGGATCTCGCCGCCATCCACGTACCCCATCACGTCGGGCGTGCCTGCGCCCGCGCAGCCCGGGTTGAATGCGTTCTGGCAGCTCTTCTTCGCCTTCTCCGCCTGAGCCACGAAACCGTCCATCCGCCCGCCGTTCAGATCGGCACTGGCATTGGCCTGGCCGTGCGGCCCGCCGGCGGTGAGGTCGTGCAGATCATGGAAGGGTCGGTCGCAGCCACCGGTCGCGGGATCCGGCACGCAGGCGGCCGGCACACCGTTCGCCATCGGGATGCCGTTGGCGCCGGGGAAGGTCCCGAAGTAGGTGTCGAAGGAGCGGTTCTCCTGCATGATGATCACGACGTGCCTGATCTTCGAGATGCCGTCGCCGCCCGCTCCCGACGCCGCAGAGGATGCGGGCGGGCTGACGCTCGCGGTACAGGCGGCGGCCATGAGGGCCACGGCCGCCAGCACGATCGAACCTTTGCCGGGGGCGGATCGAACCATGCCGGTGAGGATGGGCCTCTCCTCGACGCCGTCAAGCCGGCAAAGGTCAGGCGGATGTAAGAAACGGCGCCACCTGGCGAAGCCCGAGCCGGTGCTCCGTCCGTCGTCAGGTACCGGGCTCGCCGAGCCCGCCGGGGTTACGGCTGCCGAATGACGGCGCAGCTCGTCCGGGCAGCGGCGCGGGGATCACATCGGCGTTCGGAGCGCGTTCGGCGTGCCGCGGGGCGACGAGGCCCTGCCGATACGGCTCGACGAGTGGGGCGAGGAGCCGCGCCGAGCGAGCCGTCGGAGCCCATCGGATGATGAGCCGCACCGCCACGTAGGCCGCGATCGTCGCCGTCGGCAGCCCCACGATCGGCAGGGCGAGGCCCACGGCGAGGATCGGGTTGACGAGTGGCAACGCGGCGACACTTGCGTACCAGCCGTTGATCGGGACGACGACGATCGTCGCGAGGAAACCTGCCTCGCGCCGGTCGACGGTGGCGAGGGCGAGGACCGAGACGATGCCGACCACGAGTGCGATCGCCGTCCCGCCGCTGGAGCCTCCACCCGACTCGACCGCATATCTCGCCGCGATCGTCGGCAGATCGCCCAGGAACGTACCGACGGGAAGGACGGCGATGAGCAGGAGTCCCAGGAGTGCCGTGACTGCGACGGCGCGCCAGCGTCCCTCGCCGAGGAGGGCGAACCCCATCTGCGGTCGGAGCAGGAGCCCGAGCGGACCGGCGACGCCAAGCATGAGAGCGAGGCTGACGATCGCCGGGTTGCCGTTGAGGATCCCATGGACGAGCGGCGGAAAGAGGAGCCAGGCCCAGGACAACCCGCACCTCCGAACGATGTACGCCGCGGCGAGCAGGTCGAGCGCGATCCAGAGCGCGACGGCCTGCCCTTCGCGGAGGGCGACGAAGGGGGCGAGCAGCGGGAGGACCCACGGCGGCGCGGCGAAGTGAAGGCCGTGGTAAACGGCCTGCCATGGGTCGCCGCCCTTGAGCCAGGCGACAGCTCCGCGGTAGTAGATATGGGCGTCATTGCCCAGCTGGTATCCGTGATGCATGAGCGGGTGATCGGCGAGGAGCCAGGCGCCGAGGAGGATGAAGGGTGCCGGCAACCAACGAACGAGGCGATCCCATCGGCGCTGACCGGACCGGGCGTTCGTGGGCTGGCGCGCTCGCCCTATGGGTTCTCGATCGAGGGAGTCATGGGGGACGGAGGATACCCGGAGCACGTCGATCGCGCCCCCGACGCCCTCTGGCGCGCGGGACGTCGTCGTCCTGAGCGTATGGACACGAGGGAACCGGTGTCGCACCATCGACCGCGTGTCGGAGCTCATCCTCGTCGGCCAGCTCGTGCGTCTTCGGCGCGCCGAGCCTGTCGACCGCATTCGCCTCGAGGCCATCCTCAGCGAACCGCCCGTCGCCTGATGGTGGAACCCGCCGGGGATCGATGGGGCCGCCGCGGACTGGCTCGCCGACGTCGGCCAGGTCACATTCGTCATCGAGCGCGCCGGGGCCGTCGTCGGGAGCATCCAGTTCGACGAGGTCACCGACGCCGACTATCGATGCGCGGCCATCGACCTCTTCCTGACCGCCGTCGCGCAGGGACAGGGCCTCGGCACGGACGCGATCAGGGCGGTCGCCCGCCACCTGTTCGAGGAGCGCGGGCATCACCGCCTGACGATCGACCCGGCGGCCGCCAACGAGCGGGCGATCCGCGCCTATCGGAAGGTCGGATTCCGCCCCGTCGGCATCATGCGCGAGTACGAACGCGGCGCCGACGGCGCGTGGCACGACAATCTGCTCATGGACCTGCTCGCCAGGGACCTGACCTGACCGCGCATCACGGCGGCGAGCTGGAGACAGGAGCGGTGACCCGGGGCGACGGCGCGTAGGTCGCGGAGAGCACGCCGCCGGTCGGATGGACCGCGCGTGGCACGGTCGCGAGCATGAGGGCGAGGAATCCGCCGATCACGAGCACCGCGGCGGTATCGCGGACGAGCCGTCGTCGCACGTCGTCGAGCACCGGGGCGTCGTCATCGGTCGGGCTGGTCCGAACCGGCGTCGGTCGGGAAGGATCCGCGTGGGCGATGCGGCCGAGACCGTCGCAACGGTCACCACCGCAGAACCGACCGCGGGACGGGCGCTCTCCCCCGCAGGACCTGCAATAGCCGTGGGGCGCAAGGGTCCGCGAAGCGGGCGGCTGAGTGCGATCGTCGCGATCGAGGAGCGCCATGTCGAAGTGACCTTCGGAATGCTTCGGACGGGTCCGCATCGTCGATGCCGCACGCGGTTCTGTCAATCTACGCTCGTCGACATCTATGCTCGTCGACGATGACTCATAGCGCACTGCGCCGGTTGACGCGCAACGCCGAGGCGGCCCCGCTCCTCGAGAGCTTCTTCATCGCGGCCGTCGTGTCGTTCCTCGGGATCCGCGGGTTCCTCGCGCTCACGGGCTACCCACGCATCGGATCCGGCGGGATCCACGTCGCTCACATGCTGTGGGGCGGCCTGCTCATGCTCCTGGCGCTCATGCTCATGCTCGCGTTCCTCGACCGATCCGTCCGGCACCTCGCGGCGGTGATCGCCGGTCTGGGCTTCGGCACGTTCATCGACGAGATCGGGAAGTTCGTCACGGCGGACAACGACTACTTCTATCGACCCGCGGTCGCCTTGATCTACGGGCTGTTCGTCATCGCGTTCTTCGTGGCTCGGACGTTCGTCGGTCGGCGCCGTCTCAGCGCGCACGAAGCACTCGCGAATGCCCTCGACCTGCTGGCGAGAACACCGCATGGGGCGATCGAACCCGACGACCGGACGCGGATCCACCGACTCTTCGAGCTTGCCGACCCGGATGAGCCCCTCGCCCGGCTCGGCAAGCGGTATCTCGCCGAGCTGCCGGAGACGACGGAGCGCGGCACCTTGATCGCCACTGCCTACCAGCGACTCGCGAACGGTTATGAGGAGCTCATGGCGAACCCGTGGGCCGAACGGGCCCTCACCGTCAGCGTCGTCGCGTATACGGCCCTGACGGTCGCAAGCATCGCGCTCCTCGCGACCGCGGTCCCGGCCCGTGGGGCGGCCGAGACCTCGAGCGTCGCGACGATCGGCCAGATCGGTTCGACGATCGTGGGTGCGGCGTTCGTCGCCCTGGGCATCGTGAGCCTCGCTGACTCGCGATCCGCCGCCTACCACTGGTTCATGCGCGGCCTGCTCGTGTGGATCCTCATCACCCAGATCTTCGTCTTCTACAGCTCGCAACTCGCGGGCCTCGGAGGGCTGGCCATCAACCTCGTGGCCTACGGCAGCCTCCGATTCGCGCTCAGCCGAGAGATCGTCGCTGGACGACGGCCACAAGGCACCGCCGTTCGCCACGGATGAGGACGCGGAGGACCCGCATCTCGAGAGCCGGGACTACCCGCTGGATCCACCACCTGCGTCGCCGGGCGAACCATCGGCGTCGCCGACGATCGCCTCCGCCTCGATCTCCACCTTCCAGCGTGGATCGAGCAGGCCGGCGACGACGATCATCGTGCTCGCCGGGCGGATCTCGCCGAAGACCTCCCCGTGAGCGCGGCCGATCGCCTCCCAGTCGTCACGGTGAACGAGGTACGTCCGCGTCCGGACCACGTCCGCGGGATGCCCGCCGAGCTCGGCCAGCGCGGCGAGGATGATGGTGAGGCAGCGGCGCGCCTGGTCGGCCGGGTCCGGATCGACGGATCCGTCTGGCCACACCGGCGCCGTGCCGCTGACGAGGACCCGCTCGCCGACCCGCACCGCCCGGCTGAACCCCACGCGAGGCTCGAACGGCGATCCGGACGACACCCGGCTGCGCTCCATGGCCGCCAGCGTAGCAGCGAACGGACCGCCGAGCGTCGGACGGCCGAGGACGCGGGACGGCCAGCGAACGGACCGTCCCGCGTGCGTTCGTCGATTGGACAGGTCAGCGCGCCGACCCGAAGTCGACCTCAACGCCGCCCCGGTGGGTAGGTCGCGCGAAGCCGTTGGATCTCGGCCGCCGCGGCCGCCTTGGTCGTGAAGCTCCGTTCCACCTGGTACTGACCCTTGCCGGTCATCTTCTCGCGCTCGACTGCGTAGCCCTTGAAGCCGTGGGCGCCGAGCCAGGCCACATACGTGTGGGCCACGGTCGGCAGGGTGAAGTTCCCGGCCATCGCCTCATATCGCGGGCTGGCCGCGAGCACGGACGCAGCGAGGACGGGGGTGGCGAGGGCGCCGAGTGCGATGCCGGCGGCGATCCGTCGGGTGTTGCCCATGATCGATCCCCTCTGGATGCAGTGGACTGGTCAGCGGGCATGTCCCGGACCTGTTCTCCACCTTCGACCGTCTTCATGAATCCCCGGTGAAGCGCCGATTCACGGTGGCTTCACGGGCGGCACCCTACGGTGGCCCGATGCGGACGCTGAACAACGACGTGACCAGCCGGCGCGTCGGCGCGTGGGTCGCCGATCGATGGGCACGCCCACATCCAGGTCTCGCCGGGATCGCGGTCGCCATCGCCGTCTTCGACCTCATCGTCGTCGGTGGTGGGCTCGACCAGCTCCAGGCGACACTCGGAGCGATGGGGTTCGACCCGGACCGGGCGCGGTTGCTCGTCGCCCTGGTGACGGCCGGCGCGACGGCCACCGGAGCGGGCTTCGCGAGTCGCCGATGGACATGGGGGGTCCTTGCGAGCGTCGCGACGGTGGCCGCCTGCTTCGGCCCGACCTTCGTCGGCGAGACGCGGATCGCCATCGCGTCGCCCGCCCACGATTTCGATCCACTGGGCTGGGCCGTCGCCGCGTTCAGTCTCCTGACGGCGGCGACCGTCGTCGGCTGGGTGACAGCAACGCTCGGGATCCATGTCCGGTCCGGCCTGGGTGAACTCACGGCGGCCATCGCGACGGTGAGGGCCGATCGGTCGCGCCGATCCATCGCGGGGCGCGCGGCGGTGCGGGCCATCGCGGTGATCGTGAGCCTCGCGATCGCGGTACCGGCCATCGGCGACATGGTCAACTTCAGCCCGGACATCGCGATGCACCACGGCCCGCCGACCGTCCCGGGACTCGTGACCGCTCCCGGGCGCGGTGGTGCCGGTGGCGGGCTCGCCGGCGTCGGAGCCCTGATGCGTGACGCCCTCGCCGGAATCGCCGTCCCCGGCGTCGCCGTCGTTCCCGGCGCCGTCATTGCCGGCAACGCCCTGCCAGGCGTTGGCGCAGCACCCGTCGCAATCCCGACACTCGACCCCTCGATGGTTGCCGGCCCCGTGCCGGGATCAGGCGTGACGGCCGGTGCGGTCTCCCTCGAAGCGCCATGGGCGAGCCATGCGCCGAGCGGCGCCGGCCGGGTCGTCACGGTCGGGTTCCCCGCTCCATGGATCGGCGGCATCTTCCCGACGGCCCTGGTGGACGTCTATCTGCCGCCGGGCTATGACGCCTCGGCCACGAGGCGCTATCCCGTCGTCTACTCCGCGCCGTGGGCGCTGGCACCGTGGGACAAGGGCACCGGTTTCCGAGGCCTGCTCGACCGACTCGTCACCTCCGGCGCGCTGCCTCCCGCACTGTTCGTCTTCGCCTCGCAGTTCGGCGCGCTCTATCCGAGCAGCGAATGCACGAACTCGTACGACGGGCGCCAGTGGTTCGAGCGCTACATCGTCGGGACGGTCGTCCCCTACGTGGACGCCCACTACCGGACGGTGCCACGGCCGGCGGGCCGCTCGCTCCTCGGGTTCTCCGAAGGCGCCTACTGCGCGGCATCGCTCCTCGTCCGCCACCCGGACGTGTTCGGCCAGGCCGCGGCCCTGAGCGGCTACTACCAGGCGGGCCTCCGATCCGCCGCGACCCCGGCCGCCTGGCGTGTGTTCGGTGGGGACGCCGCTCGTCTCGCGGCCGCCTCGCCGGCGCTCGTCGTGGGGACCCTGCCGGCCGCCGCCCGGAAATCGCTGTTCATCGTCCTCGAGGCGCAGCCGAACGACCCACTGTTCGGAGCCGAATACGCGAGGTTCGCGACCGCCCTCAGCGGCGCCGGGATCGCCCACGCCACGATCCCGATCCTCGGCGTGGGACATTCATGGTCCGCGGTCCGGACCACCCTCGAGTCGGTGCTCCGCCTCCTCGCCGAGCGTCAGGTCCGGATGGGCGTCGCCTTCTAGCCGTGATCGCCGGACACGTCGTTGACGAGGATGCCCATCGGATCGAGCCCTCCGTCCCAGGGTTCCGGCAGATGGCCATCAGGCGGGCACTGGTCTGCAGGTCGGTGACAGGTGGCCCTCACCCGGGCATCTGGCAGGATCGACGTGCCGACCCGGCCCGCTCCACGCTCAGGTCTACGAGCGCCCCGTGGAGAGTCGGTGACCAACGCCCGCCTGGGGGTCATCTGGCACGAACGGCATGCCGCGCGGTACCCCGTCCGATGGAACCGGAGCCGGCAGAAGCCGGGCGGGCCTGCGCTGTCGACCACGTCCGCGGGGATCACGGCGAGTGTTCCCCGGACCCCGGGATCAGGCGGCCGGCCCGTCGCCGAGCCGATCGAAAAGGTTGCTCGTCATGATCCCCACCCGCCGATCGAGCGGGGTGACGTAGCCTCGCCACGCCCGGGCACCGAAGTCATCGAGCGCCCACGACCATTGGAACGTCCCCGCCGCGAACACCGTCGCCCCCGAGTCGGCGGTGTACATGGTCGCCGTGTGGATCGGTGGACTCTGGACATTCCCGGAGCCGTCCGGGTCCGTCCCGACGGCTTCGACCCGGCCGCGAGCGAGGAGAATCGTGCCCGGAGGAGCCAGCTTCGGGAAGAACGTGTCGTACTCCTGCCCCACGAGGCGCTGAATCCGGTCGCCGTCGCGAAGACCGGTGCCCGCGTAGAGCCAGTGACCGGCGTTCCGGACGACCCACGGGCCAGGCGTCCGGACGACGTGGCCGTACATCTGGCCGATGATCGCCGCCTCCGGATCGGAGACCGGGGCCTCGCGCCATCGACATGTCGCGAGCGTCGGATCGGTCTTCGTCAGCGGGTCGCGGCTGGCGGACTTGTAGCAGGTGATCCGTCGCGACGACCCGCTCGGGGCGTCACCGAGGCGGACCTGCCAGTAGATCTCGTTGGCCGACAGGAAGGCGACATTCGTGCCGGACGCGATGAGGCCCGCCAGGGTCGAGCGCATCGGGCGTGACCAGTATTCGTGATGGCCGGCGAACACGATGAGCCGGCGACCCTGGAAGACCTCCGGATGCAGGGCGAGATCGACATCGGCGACGTACTCCACGTCGCGACCCATGCGCTCCTGCCAGCGGATGAACTGGAGCTCCCAGTTGAACAGGAAGCCCGCTCCCCGGGCGCGGTCGTACGGGCGGTCGAAGCCCACGGTCACCGCCGCTCGGGTGCCGGACGGCATCCGCGCCCCGTATGAGTTGTACGAGTAGAGGCTCTTTCCGCCCCAGCCGTTGTAGGCCTGGTAGGTCATCGCGGCGTGCACGAAGAGGATGGGCGCGCGCCCATTCGGCGCGGACGGGTCGACGCTCGGCCGCACGACGAACGGGACGTATCCCACGCCGCCGGCCGGTCCCGTGAGCGCCGCGACGTGCATCCCGCTCACCCACGACGGGTCGACTTTCAGCTGGACGGACGGGTCCCAGCCCGCTTCGACCAGGCCCGTGGCCGAGTCCGGAGCGGGCCGCAGGCGCGGAACCGTGGCGACCCCGCGATCCACCCGGAGGAGGCGCGCTCCCGTTCCGCCGTACCACCCGAGGCGGTACCAGGAGACATCGACGGGAGCGCCGTCCGCGCCGACATGGAGCGAGAAGGACTCGCCGGGGGCCACCGATGTACGCGACGTGTAGCCCTCGGCGGGAACCGGGCCTCCGAGACCGAGGAGCCAGCCCGTCGTGCCACGCCGACGGTTCTCCCGCCGCACCGGATAGTCGGGCCGGCGCGCCGGCGACGACGTCGGGACCGGCGCGGGTGACGTGATCGCCGCCCCGGTCGCCTTCGGCCCGGCCACGGTGCCACCTCGCCCCGCCAGTTTCGAGGACACGGGCGGGATCAGGCCGACGGACCCGCAGGCGGCCAGGGCGACCGATGTGAGCGCGGCCGCGCCGGTGCGGAGGAATCGTCGTCGGCTGACCAAGATGTCTCTCTTTCTGGGCGTCGGTCCGGGCCCGGGCGGGCCTGACGCAGGCACGCGAGGACCGACCGTAGCAGGTGCTGCGCCGGACGTCAGCGGATCGATCGACAGCCGGCCGGATCCGGCTCAGATGCAGCATGGGTCCGCGTATGTGAATCCCGGATGAACGCGGCCGTGGTCGATCTCCGCGCCCGTGACGGTCCATGCAGGCACGCACACATCCGAAGCGTCCGGCGGTCAGGACATCGGTACGCTTCATCGCGTGTCAGGGACCTACGATGAGCGTGCGCTCCTCCTCGAGCTCGAGCCTGAGGCCGGCCGCCTCTACGATCGCCACCTCACGGTGGCCCAGGAGTGGTTCCCCCACGACTACATCCCGTACCGGCTGGGCCGCGATTTCGACAAGGACCCTTGGACGCCGGACCAGCCGCGGCTGACCGGGGTCGCCCAGACCGCATTCGAGATCGGGCTGCTCACGGAGGACAACCTGCCTTCGTACCACCGGCTCATCCATGGCATGTTCGGGCGGGGCGATGGGGCGTGGATCGGCTGGGTCGGGCGCTGGACCGCCGAGGAGGGGCGCCACGCGATCGTCCTCCGGGACTACCTCACGGTGACCCGCAACATCGACCCGGTCGCCCTCGAGCGGGGCCGGATGACACAGCTCCAGCAGGGCTACGAGCGCGACGCCGGGGACACGCTCCACGGCCTGGCCTACGTCGCCTTCCAGGAGCTTGCGACGCGGATCGCCCACCGGAACACCGGTCGCTACTCAGCGGATCCGGTGGCCGACCGGATCATGGCCCGCATCGCGGCCGACGAGAACCTCCACATGGTCTTCTACCGGGACATCCTCGCGGCCGCCCTGCAGATCGAACCGTCAGCCGCGGTCCGGGCCATCGTCGACGAGGTCCTGGCGTTCCAGATGCCGGGCGCGGGCATCCCCGGTTTCCTGCGCAAGGCGGCCCAGATCGCCAGGGCCGGCATCTACGACCTCCGGGTCCACCGCGACGAAGTCCTCCTGCCGATCCTCCGGCACTGGCGGATCTTCGAGCTCGCCGGCCTCGATGGCGCCGCCGAGGAGGCCCGCCGCCGCCTCGCCAATCATCTCGAATCGCTCGATGTCGCCGCTCGGAGACTCGAGGCACGCCTCGCCGGTTCGACCACTCCGCGCCTCACCGAGACGGGATAGCGAGGCTGGACGAGGCCGGAACCAGGACCGGGGGTGTATACTGCCCGGGCTGTCGACTGTCGATGGCGCGTCGCGTGGTTCACCCATCTTCTCGGACGGGCCTTGCGTGCAGTTCGAGTTCGAGAAGACATGGAGGTCACTGTGACCACCGGCACCATCAAGAAGGTCGTCTCCGACCGCGGCTTCGGCTTCATCACCGCAGCCGACGGCAAGGAGTACTTCTTCCACCGCAACGCCCTGCAGGCGTCGCTCGACTTCGACCGCCTCATGGGCGGCGAGCAGGTCGAGTTCGACATCGAGCAGAGCCCCAAGGGCCCGCGCGCTTCGAGTGTCCGCCCGGCGAGTGCGACCGTCGCCGGCTGATCGCCGACGTTCATCGCCTGCGGCCCCCGGTCACGACCGGGGGCCGTTTCGATTCCCGGCCGTGCGCGACCTGTCGGTCGGCAACGGCGCGAGCGCATGGCTGGCGCAAGCGCATTCCGGGTGCGTCGGCTATCCTTCGATCGTTCGTACTCGATGGGCGCTCCGGTCCGCGCCCCGGTATCTCACCGCTCGACCTCGAACCACCATCTCGCCCTGACCGGGCCCCGCGACGCGCGGGAGGGCCCCCTCAGGAGCGTACCGTCATGTCCTTCGATCATCTGGGCCTTGCGCCCGAGCAGCTCCGCGCCGTCTCGGACGAGGGCTACGAGACTCCGACGCCCGTCCAGGAACAGGCGATCCCCCTCATCCTCCAGGGCCGCGACGTGCTCGCCGCCGCCCAGACGGGCACCGGCAAGACCGCCGCCTTTGTCCTGCCGATCCTCCAGATCCTCCACGGTCGACCGCCGACGGTCCGCCCAGCCCGTCCGACGACCGGCGGCCGACCCATCCGCACGCTCATCCTCGCGCCGACGCGTGAGCTCGCTGTCCAGATCGGCGAGATGATCAGGGTGTACGGCGCCCACCGGCCGATCCGGACCGCCGCGATCTACGGCGGGGTCGGCTTCGACCCACAGGTCCGGGCCCTGCGAGCCGGTCCGGCGATCGTCGTCGCCACCCCCGGCAGGCTCCTTGACCACGCACAGCAGGGGACGATCGACCTGAGCGCGGTCGAGATCCTCGTGCTTGACGAGGCGGACCGGATGCTCGACATGGGCTTCATCCAGCCCATTCGCAGGATCCTCGGCCTGCTTCCGCCCGAGCGGCAGAACCTCCTCTTCTCTGCGACCTTCAGTGACGACGTGCGCCACCTCGCGACCGGCCTCCTCCGAACGCCCGCCTCGGTCGAAGTCGCCGTGCGGAACTCGGCTCCCGAGCTCGTGGACCAGCTCGTGCTGCGGGTCGACCGCGAACGGAAGCGCGAGCTCCTCAGTCACCTCGTCCGGACCGGTCGGATCGATCAGGCGCTCGTGTTCACCCGCACGAAGCATGGCGCCAACCGGCTCGCCGAGCAGCTCGTCCGGGACGGAATCGTGGCGACCGCGATCCACGGCAACAAGAGCCAGGCACAGCGAACGCGCGCCCTCGCCGACTTCAAGGCCGGACGGGCCGCGATCCTCGTCGCGACGGACATCGCAGCCCGCGGGATCGACATCGACAGCCTGCCGCACGTCGTGAACTACGAGCTGCCGATGGTCGCCGCGGACTATGTCCACCGCATCGGTCGGACCGGCCGGGCGGGGGTGGACGGGCAGGCGATCTCGCTCGTCTGCGTCGACGAGGCGCCGCTGCTCCGCGAGATCGAGGCGATCGTGCGACATCCGATCCCGGCGAGCGTCATCCCGGGCTTCGAGCCGGACCGGACGATCCGCCCCGAGCCGATCCGCCTGCGGAGCGTTCCCGTGCGACCGATCCCGAGCCGTCCCTTCGCGGGTCGACCGCTGCCGGCGCAAGGTCGACCAGGGCCGGGTCGTCCCGCACAAGGCCGCCCGATGCAGGGCCGCCCGATGCAGGGCCGCCCGATGCAGGGCCGACCGATACAGGGCCGGCCCGGGACATCCGTCGGCCAGGCCGTCCGCCCGGGGGGCTCGGACCGGCACGTGACGGAGTTGCCCGGCGAGCGGATCGCGCGTGCTGCCCGCGGAGGGATCGTCGGACCCCGCCGGGGCTGACGTTCATCGATCGAGTCCCGCGGCGGACGGTCTACAGTGGATGCGTGGACGTCGCGCCGCGCCTTCGCCCGGCGGTCGCACTGAGGCGCCGCGCCGGCGTCTCGCGGTTGGTTGCGGTGGCGATCGTGGTCGTCCTCGTCGCGGCCTGCGGCGCGTCGACCCCCGGACCGTCCTTACCCGGCGCGAGCCGGACGGACGCGGCAGCGTCGCCGGGCGCCACGGCGGGCGCATCCACCCTCGGCACCTCCACGACCGGCGCGTCGTCGGTTCCCGCGCGAGCGACGACCAGCTCGCTCGCCGTCGTCACCGGCTTCTCGAACTATTCGGTGACGAGCGTCACGATGGCCGCGCTCGCCGCCGATCTGACCGCGGGGTCGCTCCTCGTCCCGTGCGGGGCGGAGGCCTTCGTCGCCGCCGCGCTCGGAGCGGCGGTGGCGCCGACACGGCAGGCGTGCGTCCCAGCCGATGGAATCCCGGCCCGGCTCGACCCGTCGTCTCGAACCCTCGCCCTGCTCCCGCCGGGTCTCGTGACACCCCGCGTGCGGGTCCTCCCGATCGGGCCCGCGGACCTGTTCGGTGAGACGCCCGCCCGGTCCCTTCCCTATCCCCTCGGTGTCCCGGTGCCGGCGTCATGGCCCGCCGCGTGGACGACCTACGATCCCACGGACGTCCGCGTCATCGTCACGACCGGCGTCAACTGCCCGGACCGCGGGGTGAGTCGCGAGACGAACGTCCTCGGCAAGGGCTGGGACTGGCTCCTTCAGGCGGGCACGGCTCGGTACACCGGCCGGCACTGGGATCCGGCATTCGGCTGGTGGGTGGTGGATGCCGTGCGGACCGGTCACGCCGGCGCGCTCGCCTCGCTCATCCGCAACGCCGACATCGCCGAGAGCGACTTCGAGTGCTCGATGACGACGGGTTTCCGGCAGCACGACAGCGGCACGGTCTTCTCGATCGACCCGCGCGTCGCGCCGCTCATGGCAAAGGCGGGCTTCGATGTGGCGACGATCGCCGCCGACCACAACACGAATGTGGGCCTCGGCCCGGTCGTCGAGACGGCGGATCTCTTCAGGGCGAACGGCATCCAGACCGTCGGCGGCGGGAAGGACCTCGCCGCGGCGCTCCGGCCCGCGGTCATCGACGTCCGCGGCGTGAGGTTCGGCTTCGTCGGCTTCGACGCCATCGGCGGGTCGGTGGCAGCGACGACAAGCCATCCGGGCGTCGCTCCGCTCACCGAGGCGAACGCACGGGCCGCGATCGCCGCCGCCCGACGCGCGGGTGCCCAGGTGGTGTTCGCCCTCCCGCAGTGGAGCTCGGTCGAATATCGGGCCGCGTTCACCGGCTTCCAGCGCGGGCTCATCGCCATGCTCACCCGCGCCGGTGCCGACCACATCATCGGTGCCGACTTCCACTGGGCGGGGGCGATCTCGATCACGCCGGGTTCGGCGTCCGGCGTTCGTTTCGTGACCGCGAGCCAGGGGAACTTCTGGTTCGGCCAGGACTGGAGCCGCCAGACCGAGGAGGGGATCGTCACGGTCCTCACCTTCGTCGGCACCAGGCTCGCCCAGGTCCGGCTCGTGCCGACGGTCGTCCTCGACAACGCCCAGCCGAACCTCATCGATCCGGCGACGGACGGTCGGTTCGTCCTCGACCAGGTCCTGTCCGTGTCCACCATGCTGCCGCGCTGACGCTGGTGTACCGTGACGCGTCATCGGACGCCGACGGCTCGCGTTGGACCGAGCCTGGTCGAGGCCGAGCGTCGAGGAGGTACATCGTGGGCGACAAGACACCGAAGCGACCCCCCAAGCCGAAGAAGCCGAAGACCGCGACCCGCTGATCCCGCGATCGGGGGCCGCCACCCCGGTCAGACGAGGCGGTAGAACCGCCAGGTCGGGTGCTCGACCGGGAGGATCGCGACATCGGCGAACCCCGCTGCCTGCGCGTACGCCCGGAGGGCGGCCGGTCGCATGACGGTGCCGGTCGCGACGGACGGATCCTCGGCCATCGAGTTCGTCAGGCAGAGGAGGATGCTGAACCCGTACATGAGCCGTTCGACATCGTCACCGGGGGCGGTGAACTCCTCGGCGACCCGTTCGTCCATGACGATCATCGCCCCGCCCGGCGCGAGGAGCGAGCGCGCGGCGGCGAGCACCTCCACCGGACGAGCGAGGTCGTGGACCGCCTCGAAGATCGTCACGAGGTCGTAGCGTCCCGCCAGGACCGGGTCGGCCGCGTCCTGAACGGCGAACGTGACCCGATCGCCGAGCTCGCTGGCGCGGAGGTTCAGCCCGGCGGCCGCGATGGACGGTTCGTCGAGGTCGATCCCGTCCACTCGGACCCGAGGGTACGCGCGGGCGATCGCGATGCTCGACCATCCTGCGCCGCACGCGATGTCCGCGACCCGGGCGGGTGGATCGGCTCGCAGCCGGGCATCGATATCGGGCATCGCCGGGAACCACTCCCGGCCGAGGAGCGCGGCGAACGCCGGTCGGTTGCCGGCAGCCTGTCCTTCGCGGATATCGGAGCCGTACACGCCCCAGCCGAGTCCACCGCCCGTTCGAACCACGTCGACGAGCTCCGGCAGGCGAGCGTGCGCGCCGATGAGGAGTCGTGCCATCGGGGCCAGATAGTCGAGGCTCGAGGCGTCGAGGAGCACCTCGTCATGACCGGCCGGCAGCGAGTATCGCCGCCGGAGTGCATCGCTCTCGCGGTCAGCCTGCAGGATCCCGGTGACCGCCTGTTGCTCGAGCCACTCGCGCACATAGCGCTCCACCGTGTCGGTCGCCGCCGCGAGCTCGACGGACGTCAGGGGGCCGCTCGCGGCCAGCGCGCGGTACAGGCCGAGACGATCCCCGAGGTAGACGGCCGCGAGATCCATCGAGCCGAGGGTCGCTTCGAGGAGACGCCCGGCAAGCGCGGCTCGTCGCACGGCCGGCTCCGGGCTCACATCGACCGGCATCGACGCCTCCTGTTCGTCCAGGGCGCTGCCAGGGTCCACCTCGGCGGGTGCGGAGCGGTCGCTCGCGCGGCAGGCTGGACCGAGGGTACGCGTGTCCGCAAGCGGTCCGGCGGGAAGAACGACCTGCCATCGGCAGGTCCGACCTGCCGATGGCGATAGACCTTTCGGCCCGGGGCGACGACAATGGATGCCGCGACTCGCCGCGGGGAACACCCTCCCGGGCTCGCATCGTGAGGAAACCATCCGATGGGCGCGATCACCCCGCTCCACCTTCTCATCGTCCTCATCGTCGCCCTGCTCGTCCTGGGGCCGGGCAAGCTCCCCGAGGTGGGGGCCGCGCTCGGCAAGACGATCCGCGAATTCCGCAAGGCCACGTCCGACGTCCAGGAGGCGACCAGCCTCAACCCGACGCCGTCGATCCCGGCCGCGTCGAGCGCCGTTCCGGTCGCGCCCGTGGCGGCACCGGCGCCCGTGGCGGCACCGGCGCCCGTGGCGGCACCGGCGCCCGTCGCGGCACCCGCGGCGGACACCGCGGAGACCACCCCGACGACCTCCGAATCGAGCCCCGCCTCCGGACCGACCGCCTCGGCGTCCTGACCACCCTGGCGTCCTGACCGGGCGCACCGCCGACACCACCGTCGGTGTCAGGCGCGTCATGCGGCTCCGTTGACCCTCAGGACGGGCGCGCCCGAGGTGCTGCGACCCGTGGCGCGGCGACCGGGTTGCGGATCCGGCCGACTCGTTCCACCTCGACCTCGATCGTGTCGCCCGCCCGGAGATAGACCGGCGGCGTCCGCTTGTACCCGACCCCCGGCGGCGTGCCCGTGGCGATGATGTCGCCGGGCTCGAGCGTCATGACCCGGCTGAGGAAGGCGATCGTCGCCGCCACGGAGAACACCATCTGCGCGGTGGTCCCGTCCTGCATGACGGTCCCGTTGAGCCGGCTCCGCACCCGCAGGGCCTGTGGATCGCCCACCTCGGCGGAGAGCGTGATGCCGGGACCCATCGGGGCGAACGTGTCGAGAGCCTTGCCGACGGTGAACTGGCTCGTCCGGAACTGGAGATCGCGGGCGCTCACGTCGTTGAACGCAGCGTATCCCGCGACGTACCCGAGGGCATCGCGTTCGCTGACATCCCGACAGCGCTGCCCGATGACCGCGGCGAGCTCCGCCTCGTAGTCGATCTCCGTCGAGGCCGCGGTGAGGACGATCGGGTCCGCCGGGCCCACGAGCGCGTTGCGGAACTTCGCGAACACGTTCGGGGCGACCGGCACATCCTCGCTGAGCTCCGTCGCGTGCTCGGCGTAGTTGAAGCCGAGACAGAGGATCTTGTCCGGATCCGGGAGCGGTGGACCGAGCCGCAGTCCGTCGAGCTCGCGGACCGGATCGGATCCCCGCAGCATTGCCGCGCCGGCAGCCGTTGCCGCCGCCGCGAGCGCGTCCGGTCCCGCCTCGAGCAGGCGCCGCACCGTGGGCTCCCCGGCGAACCGGTGGACCGACTCGGCATCGACGACGCGCCCGGCGTCCTCGAACGCCGGTCGCAGGGCGCCGTCCAGCCAGTAGCTAACGAGTCGCATCCCGATCCATCCCTCCCGGTTGTGAAACTGCCGCCGCCGGGGCCTGGCCGAGGAAGACCTGGCCGAAATCGCGCCGGGCGAGCAGCTCGCGGGCCGACCCGTCGAGGCTCGCGGTGCCCGACACCATGACGTAGGCCCAGTCCGAGATCTCCAGGGCCGCCGCAGCCCGCTGTTCGACGAGCAGGACGGCGGTCCCGGCGTCCGCGAGCCGGCGGACGTGGTCGCGGAGGAGGACCGTCGCGAGCTTCGGCGAGAGGTTCGCCGTCGGCTCGTCGAGGATGAGGACCTCCGGCTCGAGCATGAGGACTCGGGCGATGGCGAGCATCTTCCGTTCACCGCCGCTGAGCTTGAGTGCCCGCCTGCCGAGCATCTCGCCGAGGGCCGGGAAGACGGCAAGGACGCCAGCCATCCGATCCCGGACCTCGGCGGAACGGAGGAGATAGCCACCCATCTCGATGTTCTCGGCGACGGTCAACGGGTCGAAGATGTCGTTCACCTGCGGCACGTAGCCGACGCCACGCCGGGCGAGCCGCTCCGGGGCAAGGTTCGTGATGTCCGCACCGCCCAGGGTCACGGAGCCGCTCGTCGCCCGGAGCATCCCGACGATCGCCTTGAGGAACGTGCTCTTGCCGGCACCGTTCGGACCGATGATGCAGGCGACCTCGCCGTGCCCGACACTCGCCGACATATCGACGATCGTGGGGGTCGGGCCGTAGCCGGCGGTGACACCGCTGACGACGAGATGTGCCGCTGGCCGCCCGTCAGCCGACAAGGTAGGCCTCGAGGACCTGCTCGTTGCGCCGGACCTCCGCCATCGTGCCCTCGGCGATGATCCGGCCCTGGGCCATGACGACGACCGGATCGCAGAGGCGATCAACGATCGAGAGCTCGTGCTCGACCATGAGCATCGTGAGGCCCTCGTCGCGAAGACGCTCGAGGTAGGTCGCGATCGACTGGGCGAGGTTCGGATGGACGCCGGCCATGGGTTCGTCGAGGAGGAGGAGCCGCGGTCGGGTCATGAGCGCCCGCATGATCTCGACGAGCCGCTTCTGGCCCCCGCTGAGATTGCCCGCGTAGTCGGATTCCCTGGCCTCCATGCCGAACCGCGCGAGGAGCTCACGGGCCCGCTCGACGAGCTCGCGCTCCACCGCGCCCCAGTACCGCTCGCCGAGGAGCGCGCCCCACAGGCTGTCGCCGCGCTCGTGTCTGGTGGCGGCGAGGAGGTTCTCGAGGACGGTGAGGCGCGGGAACTCGCTCGACAGCTGGAACGTGCGGGTGAGGCCGAGCCGGGCCCGCTCGTGGACCGCGAGGGACGTGACGTCGCGACCGTCGAACGTCACCGTCCCGCCGGTCGGGGCGATCGCGCCGGCGACGATCCCAAGGACGGTCGACTTGCCGGCGCCGTTCGGCCCGATCAGCCCCCGGATGCCGCCCGGGCGCACGTCGAACGAGACGCCGTCGACCGCCTGGAGTCCCCCGTACGAGCGCCGCAGGTCCCGGATCGAGAGGAGCGCGCCAGTGGCCGGTGTCGCACCACCGGCCACCGGCGATGGCGAGAGCGTCATCCGGCGCCTCGCGATGGACGCTCGGTCGATCGGGCGAAGATCCGCCGTCGCTCCGGGACGATGCCCTGCGGCCGGAACCACAGGAAGGCGAGGATGAGCACCGCGATGACGATCCACTGCAGTGCGTCGACGAGGACCGGGTTGCCGATCTGCGGCAGGAACCGGGTCGCCTCGTTGAACGCGACCGGGACGAGGAGCGCCCCGACGGCGGCGCCGAAGTTGTTGCCGCGCCCACCGATGATGACCGCGGCGAAGACGACGAGCGTCTCCGGGTAGAGCCACGCCGACGGCGCCCACAGGCCGATGAACCCGACGAGCATCCCGCCGCTCGCCGCCGCGATGACGCCGCCGACGACGAACATGAGGAGGCGCAGCCGGGCGACGTCCTTGCCGACCGCCGCCGCGGCCGCCTCGTTCTCGCGAACGGACCGCAGGCTCCGTCCGAACGGCGAGTTCACGATCCGCTGGACGAAGAGGAACGTGACGAGGGCCACGACGGCGACGAGGCCGACGTACAGCCACGACTCGAGGAGTGGGTCCACGCCGAGGCCGTCGAGCGGGTTCGGGACGAGGGAGACGCCGGCCGATCCGTTGAAGATCGGGATGGCGTTCGAGACGACGGTCGTCGCCATGATCGACACGACGAGCATGACGACGGCTTCGTAGTCGCTGCGGAGTTTGCGGAGGCTGATGAGGCCGATGATGAGCGCGAGGAGCCCGCCGGCGATCCCGGCGCCGATGACGGTGATCGGGAACGGCAGGCCGAAGCCGAGGATGTACTGCTGGAACCCGCCGTTGGCCGTGTCGGGCGGCAGGGCGAGGACGGCGGCGGTGTAGGCGCCCGCCGCCTGGAAGAGGATGAACGCGACGTTGAGGAGCCCCGTCACCCCGTACTGGAGGTTGAGTGCCCAGCAGGCCATCATGTCCACGCCGGCATAGACGAGCAGCGTCGTGAGGTAGTACGCGACGGCGGTGCTCATCGGTCAGGCGTTCGATCGGACAAGGGAGAGGATGCCCTGTGGCCGGAGCAGCAGGACCACGACGAGGATGAGGAACGCGATGACGTCCTTGTAGCTCGGCGTGATGATCACGGCGCCGATCTCCGTGGCGAGGCCGACGATGAGGGCGCCGATCATCGCCCCGTTCGGCTGGCCGACTCCGCCGAGCACGGCCACGGCGATGACGACGACGAGGAACGTGCTCCCGGTCACCGCCGTGAACGATGCGGTGTTGATGACGAGGACCACGCCCGCGATCCCGCACAGGGCACCCGAGATCGCCCAGACGATGTCCGTCACGCGATCCGTCCGGATGCCGCAGCTCCGGGCGAGGGGAGCATTCGCCGCCGACGCCCGCATCGCCTTCCCGAGACGCGTACGGGTGAGGAGGATCGCCAGGGCGGCCATCGCGAGGACGGCGATGACCATGACGACGACCTGCGAGACGGTAAGGACGATCGAGCCGAGGCGGAGCGTCGGGCCCGGATCCATCTGGTAGCTGAACGCGGTGGGGCCGCCGATCCCGAGGAGCGTGTTCTGGATCGCGAGGCCCACGGCGAGCGACACGATGACCATCCCGAACGGCGACGTCCCGCGGCGAAGGAACGGCGTGTACACGATCCGGTTGAGGGCCACGGAGGCGACTGCTCCGAAGAGGCCGCCGATGAGGATCGCGATCCAGATGCTGACGCCGAAGGAGTTGGCGACGTAGGCGACGAACGCCGAGGCCGTCATGAGATCCCCGTACGCCAGGTTGAGGATGTTCGTGATGCCGAACTGCATCGTGAAGCCGACCGCGGCGATGGCGAGGATGCTCGCGGTGACGAGCCCGAAGCCGAAGGCGGCGGCGTAGAGGTCGAGGGACACGTCGTCTCCGGGTCGCTGTCGGGGAGGCTGACGATCAGGGGGTGGTGGATCGGCGCTCCCGGTCGGGCTGGGACTCGACCGGGAGCGCGAGTCGAAGGAGGATCTGCTGATTGACCTACGGCGCGGCGGCCTGCATGTCGGCAGCGGAGATCGAGCCCGTCGTCGTGATCGAGCCGTCCGTGCCGTACTTCACGACGCTGAAGCCGCCCGGCGAGTTGTGCCACTGGTTGAGCACGGTCTGGTCTCCGGGGCCGACGAAGTCGATCGTCTGGCCCGCCTGGAGGGCCTTCACCCCGTCGGCGAAGCTGTGGACGACCGTCGCGCCCGGCGATGCGGTGCAGACCTTCGCGATGAACGGCTGGTACGTCGCCGGGGACGTGCTGTTGGCCGCCACCATGGCGAGTGCACCGATCGTCACCGAGTCGTAGATGTGCATCGTGTACGGCACGGTGAGGTACTGGGTGATGTTCGACATCTGGGCCGTCGAGGCGTTGATCCCGGCGGCGAACGGGTCGTACGGCGCTCCGCTGAGGATGACCGACGGGTTATCTGCCGAGTAGGCCGCCGCGAGGTCCGCCGCGCCGACCGGGCCGGACGCCGCCTTCCACCACAGGGGATCCACGGTGGCGTCCGTCCCGACGATCGGAAGGAGCTTGCCGTTGTTGAGCTGCTTGAGCTCGGAGAGGTAGGTCCCGGCCGTCTGGCCGTCAGTCTCGGTGATGATCGCGTCCGGATGGGTGGCGAGGAGCTGGGTGATCTCGGTCCGGTAGGAGCTCTGGTCGAGGGCGATGGCCTGGTTGATGGCGATCGTGCCGCCGAGCTTCTGGAATGCCTTGGTGACCGTCGGCACCGTCCCCTGGGAACCGATGTCGTTGCCGAACACGAGGGCGACGTTCTTGTAGCCGAGGTTGTGGGCGATGATCGCGACAGCGACGCCGGTGAGGTTGTCGGCCGCGATGAGCCGGTAGTAGTACTGGAACGTCGACTTGTCGAACTCGGCCTGGCCACTCACGGAGAACATGACCATCGGGGCCCGGTTGAGGATCGGGACGACGGACGATGCCTCATCCGAGGTGACGCCGAAGACGAGCGCGAGGTTCGGGTTCGTGGCGAGCATCTGCTGCGCCGCGGGGACGGCATCGGCCGGATCGCCACGGGTGTCGAAGCTCTGGCAGTTGACGGGATGACCGAGGACGCCGCCGGCCGAGTTGATGTTGCTCGCCCCGGCGTAGCAGCCGGCCAGATAGCGCGGTCCGAGGAACGCGTCCGGCCCGGTGAACGGCGCCAGGTCGCCGAAGACGAGCGGCGCGCCGGGGGTGGCGCTCGCCGCAGCGACACTCGCGGGCGCCGACGGCGCACCGCTCGCCGCGGCCGGGGATGCGGTGGGTGCAGGAGTGGCGCTGCTGCCCGAGCACGCGCCGACCAGTGCTCCGACGATCGCCAGGGCGACCATCCGGCTGCCGATCCTGCCGAAGACGCCGGTGATCATGTGCACGCCTCCTCCGAGTGATGCGACCTCCGTCGCTGCGGGCGCACTGTAGGACGCCGATAGTCGACTGTCAACTCCAGAAACGATTACCAAGGGCTTGATAGAATCCACCGATGGCTCGCCGCGGACCCGCCAAGACCCTCACGGAGGGCGTGTACCTCCAGCTGCGTGCGGACGTGCTCGCCGGCCGGTTGTCGCCCGGCGAGCCGCTCAAGGCCGCCGAGATCAGCACCCGGTTCGCGGTCAGCGTCGCGGTGGTCCGCGAGGCACTCACCCGTCTCACCGAACAGGGGCTCGCACAGTCGGAGCCGAATCGCGGGTTCGTCGTCACCCCGCTCTCCCACGACGTGCTGCAGGCGCTCGTGGGGGCTCGTGCCATCAACGACGGGGCGGCCCTCCGCAGTTCGATGGAACGAGGCGATCTCGATTGGGAGGCAAACGTCCTCGCCGCCCATCACCGCCTCGCTGGGACACCAGAGTACGAGACCGATGATCCGGCCCGCATCACGGAAGACTGGGCCGCCGCCCACACCATGTTCCACGCCAGCCTCCTTCAGGCATGCGGGAACGCGACGCTCCTCGATATCTGCGCCCGGCTGTGGAGCGCGACGGAGCTGTACCGACGGTGGTCGCTGCCGCAGGACGCCCGCCGCGACGTGCGGGCCGAGCACGCTGCCCTCATGACGGCCGCGCTCGACCGCGATGTCCCGCGAGCCGTGGAGCGCCTGCTCGCCCACATGTACCGCACGACGGACGCCCTCCGCGAGATCACGGCCCGCACAGATTGACCGGCCCGCGCCTCGAAGCGGATCCCGCCGGGCCGTCTTCCGCGCCGCTGCGGCCGCCGCCGGATCAGGCGGCGGCGCGCGCCTGGGCCATGATCGCCTTCGCCGCGTCGATCGGGATCGCGAAGCCGAGGCCCGCGGCATTGCCGGCCGTCGCGGTGTCGATGCCGATCACTGCTCCGTTCGCGTCGACGAGCGGGCCGCCGCTGTTGCCGGGGTTGATCGCGGCGTCCGTCTGGAGAAGGTTCGTCAGCGTCCGCGGTTGCCCGGTCTGATCGTCGGCGACGGTGATCGATCGGCCCTCGGCCGAGAGGATCCCGCTCGTCACGGTGTCCGTGTACGTGCCGAGTGGGCTGCCGATGGCGACCACGAGCTGGCCGACCCTGAGCGCGTCGGATCGCCCGATGGCCGCGGTCGGAAGCCCGGTGGCACCGACCTTGACGACCGCGAGGTCCGCCGCGGGGTCGGCGACGACGACCGTCGCCGGGAGGACCCGGCCGTCGCTCAGGGTGACCGTGAGCGACCTCGCGCCTTCGACGACGTGTGCGTTCGTGAGGATGTAGCCGTCCGCGGCGTAGATGACACCGGAGCCCACCCCCACTCCCGTGCCACCGAAGCGGCCGCCCACGGCGATATCGGTGGTGATCGTCACGACGGCGGGCGTCACCGCGGCGGCGACGCTCACCACAGGATCGAGCGCGCGCGTCGCGGCGGACGAGCCGGTCGTGGCGGTCACGGCGGCTGCCTGCGCTGTGGTCACCGAGGTGCTCGACCCGATCGGTGTCGTCGTGGCGGGCGCCGCCTGAGACAGGACGACGATCGCCGTCGCGGTGGAGGCGACACTGGCGGACAGGAGCGCCGCGACGAGGACGAGGACGAGCTCGCCGCGGCGCCGCGGCGAGTGCGAAGAGTGGCCGACGTGCCCGATCGCCTCGTCTCGAGGGTCGGGCGGGGCGGGTGCGGTGAGGGGGGCGGGTGGGCCGAAGGGATCGATCGGATCGAACGGGTCCATGGCGGATGCCTCGATGCAGGTGGCCGTCGGCGGCCTGGTCCAGTGGTGGGGAGGATGAAACCGCGGACCTGTCGAACCGGTTACGGTGCGCCCCGTCGCGGGCGGTCGCGACCGACCGGCACATCCGCTACGCTCAGGACCCCGATCAGCCAGCCCGTCCGACAGGAGTCTCCGTGACGAATGTGCCCGCCGGGGTTCCGTACTGGATGACGATCGGCGACTCGCCCGAGGAGCCGCCGCTCACGGGCCGGACGGACGCCGACGTGGTCATCATCGGCGGCGGGTTCACGGGCCTGTGGACGGCGATCCACCTCACCGATACGCGGCCGGACATCCGCATCGAACTGCTCGAGCAGGAGGTGGTGGGTTTCGGGGCGAGCGGCCGGAATGGTGGCTTCTGCGAGGCGAGCCTCACCCACGGTCTCGCCAACGGCCTGCGCCACTTTCCGGATGAGATCGCGATCCTCGAACGAGAGGGAGCGGCGAATCTCCGGGCGATCGTCGCCTTCACCCGCGACCACTGGATCGACTGCGACCTCGAGGAGACCGGCACGCTCCGGGTGGCCGACCACCCGTGGCAGGTCCCGCAGTTCGAGGCCTGGGTGGGAACCGCGCGGAGTCACGGTCTCGACCTGCGCTTCCTCGATCGCGACGCGATCCAGGCGGAGGTCCACTCCCCGCGCTGGCTCGCCGGGATCGCCGCCCCGCCTACCGACAACGTCATGATCGACCCGGCAAAGCTCTGCCGGGGCCTCAAGCGCGTCGCACTCGAGCGCGGGGTGCGGATTCGCGAACGGACGCCGGCGATGTCCATCGAGGCCGCCCGCGGCGGCGTGGCGGTCGCGACGAGCCGCGGGCTCGTGCGGGCCGGTCACGCGGTCGTCGCGACCTCCGCGTACTCGGGCTGGCGTCGCGACCTCCGCTCGCGCTTCATCCCCGTCTACGACTACACCCTCGTCTCGGAGCCGCTGACGCCCGAGCAGCGGACGGCGATCGGGTGGCGAGGGCGCCAGGGGATGTCCGACGCGAACAACCGGTTCCACTACTTCCGGCTCACCGCCGACGACCGCATCCTGTGGGGCGGCTACGACGCGATCTACCACCCCGGAAGCCGGGTCGGGCCGGCGTACGACACCCGGGCGGCGACGTTCGCCCTCCTCGAGCGGCAGTTCCACGAGACATTCCCCCAGCTCTCGACCCTCCCCTTCCCGTACCGCTGGGGCGGCGCGATCGATACGACGACGCGCTTCACGGTGAGCGTCGGCACGAGCATGGGCGGTCGGGTCGTCCACGCCCTCGGCTACACAGGCCTCGGCGTCGGAGCGAGCCGCTGGGCGGCCGGCCTCGTCCGCGATCACATCCTCCGCCCGGATTCGGACCTGCTCAGGCTCCGCTTCGCCCGGTCCCGCCCGTTGCCGTTCCCGCCGGAGCCGCTCCGGACGCTCGCCGTCGCGGTCATGCAGCGTGAGCTGGCCCGCGCGGACCGCGACGACGGGCGTCGCGGTCTCGTCCTTCGGACGCTCGACCGGATCGGGATCGGCTTCGACAGCTGACCGGTCCGCGGACCGGCGCTCCCCTACCGGATCGCGGCCCGCCCGCGACGGGCGACCGCGTCGATCGTCACCGCGGCGAGGAGGACGATCCCGGTGATCATCGACTTCACGGCCGGGTCGAACGAGAGGAGGTCCATCCCGTTCGAGATCGACTGGATGACGAGGATCCCGAGCAGCGCCGCCCAGACCGTGCCCCGACCGCCGAACAGGCTCGTCCCGCCGATGACCGCCGACGCGATGGCGTTGAGGAGGACGGGGCCGCTCCCCGTGGATTGGGCGACGCCGAGGAGCCGCGAGGCGGCGAGCACACCACCCCACGCGGACATCGTCGAGGCGATGACGAAGACGGTCACCCGGACCCGGTCGACCGGGATGCCGGCCCGCCGGGCGGCCTCGGCGTTCCCGCCCACGGCGAAGACCATCCGCCCGAAGCGCGTCCGCTTGACGATGTAATCCATGGCGACGATGACGCCGACGAACAGGACGAGCGAGAGCGGCAGGCCCCGATCCTGCTGCAGGACGAAGAGGGCGACGAAGACGAAGATCGCCACCACTGTGATCCGGATGACGAGGGCCGGGGCACCCTCCGCGCCGAGCCCGGCGGCGAGACGGCTGCGGCGGGTGAGGAGCCACGAACCGGCAAGGTAGAGAACGAAGAGGACGCCGAGGCCCCAGGCGGCGATGCCGTTGAAGAACGTGCCGGCGAATCCGACGAGGAACGGGTCGCGGATGTTGATCGTCCCGGTGTCGCCGAGGATGAAGAGGAGGGCACCCTCCCAGCCGATGAGACCGGCCAGGGTAACGACGAACGACGGGATCCGGAACCGCGTGATCCAGAGGCCCTGGAGGAGGCCGATCGCGACGCCCGAGCCGAGCCCGGCGAGGACGGCGACGGGGCCCGGGAGCCCCATCTTCACGTTGACGACGGCCATGATCGCCGAGGTGACGCCGCTGACGATGCCGATCGTCAGGTCGATCTCGCCGAGCAGGAGGACGAAGACGACGCCGATCGCCATCGTCCCCACCGGCGCCATCTGGAGGGCGAGGTTCACGAGGTTCTCGGGCTTGAGGAAGATCCCGTTCGAAGCCCAGAAGAAGATGCCCCAGATGAGGATGAGCCCGATGACGACCGGCAACTGGCCGATGTCGCCCTGCCGGACGCGCCGCCGGTAGCCGGCGATGGCGCCGCCGAGACCGGGCTGCTCGCCGATGAGTCGCGGATCGGTGGGGAGCGTGCTGGCTGACATCAGTCGACTCCCTGGCCCGCGGCCGAGCTCGTGGCGCCATCCCCGTTCGACACCGCGCGGGCAGCGACGCTCTCGCCCGGGACGGCACCGGTCATGAGGCCGACGAGCTGCTCGCGGCCGACCGTCTTCGCGTCGTAGGTGCCGACGAAGCGGCCGAGCCGGAGAACGGTCACCCGATCCGCCACCTCGAACACGTCGGCGAGGTTGTGGCTGATGAGGACGACGGCATGGCCCTCCTCGCGGAGCCGCTTGACAAGGTCCAGCACCTCCTTGGTCTGTGCCACGCCAAGAGCCGCGGTGGGCTCGTCGAGGACGACGACCCGGTTCTCCCAGAGCACGCTCCGGGCGACGGCGACGGACTGGCGCTGGCCGCCGGAGAGCGACGCGATCGGCGTCCGGACGCTCGGGATCTTCACGGACAGGCGGCGGAGGACTTCGATGGATCGACGCTCCATCCCGACCTCGTCGAGAAGCCCGGCGGGACCGGCCGGGCGGCCGGCCTCCCGGCCGAGGAAGAGGTTCGCGACGACATCGAGGTTGTCGCACAGGGCGAGGTCCTGGTAGACGGTCGCGATCCCGAGGGCGGTCGCGTCCTTCGGGCTGTGGATCGCGACCTCGCGGCCGTCGAACCGGATCGTTCCGGCGTCGGCCGGGAAGATCCCGGAGATCACCTTGATGAGGGTCGACTTACCGGCCCCATTGTCCCCGACCAGCGCGACCACCTCGCCCTGGAAGACGTCGAAGCGGACGTCCATCAGGGCCTGGACGGCCCCGAAGGTCTTGCTGATCCCCGACAACTCCAGGAGCGGCGTGCCCGAGACTCCGACCATCGTCTCCTCCGCGGAATCGAAGCGGCGAGGAGCTGGTCGCTCCCCGCCGCGTATCTTGCGCTCGAACGGCGGCGGCCGCCCGACCCTGCGGTCAGGCGGCCGTCGGGTCGAGGCGCGCTACTTGACGCCGGCCGCCGTGCAGGCGGCCTGGAACGCGCTCGTGCAGATCTGCGAAACGGTGTTCGCTCCGTAGAACTGGTCCTTGACGACCGAGTTCTCGACGGAGGTGGTGCCGTTGCTCCCGTCCACGGTCACGGCGATCGGGGTGAGCAGGATCGATGGGACGTCGATCGTACCGTTGTTCACGGTCGAGGTCGACGTCGGGACGGTCCCGCCGAGGAGCTGGCAGGCGAGGTCGGCGGCCTGGGCGGCCTCCGGCTGGATCGCCTTGTAGACGGTCATGTACTGCTGGCCGGCGACGATCCGCTGGATCGCGTCGAGCTGGGCGTCCTGGCCCGTCATCGGCTTGGTCTTGGGATCGATGCCTGCAGCCTGCTCGGCCGCGTAGACGCCGCCCGCGCCGCCGTCGTTGGCGACGTAGACGCCGTCGTAGCCGGCAGCGCCGAACTGGGTGATGGCCGCTTCCATGATGGCCTGGGCCTCTTCAGGCTTCCAGTTCGCCATGGCGTCTTCCTTGACGATCGTCACCTTGCCGTCGAGGACCTTGTGGGCGCCCTGCTTGAAGAGCGTCGCATTGTTGTCCTGCGGCGAGCCGTTGATCCAGACGAGCTTGGGGTTCGTCTTGCCGTCGGCGGTGAGCTTGGCGAGGAGGGCCGTTCCCTGGAGTTCGCCAACCTTCTCGTTGTCGAAGGAGATGTAGTAGTCGGGCTTCGAGTTGGCCGCGGTGATGAGCCGGTCGTAGCTGATGACCTTGATGCCCTTGGCCGCCGCGTCGGTCATGACCTGACCGAGCGACTTGCCGTCCTGCGCGTCGAGCACGAGGACCTTGGCGCCCTTGGCGATCTCGGCCTCTGCCTGCTGCTGCTGCGTCGGCGCGTCGCCGCCGGCGTTCTGGTAGTCGAGCGTCGCGTTCGGGCAGACCTTCGCGAACTCGGCCGCGAAGAAGGGCTTGTCCGCCGCTTCGTAGCGAGCGGTCTGCTTCTCCGGGAGCAGCAGGGCGACGATGCCCGTCGCGCTGCTGCCGCCCGCGGCGCTCGACGCGCTCGGGCTGGGGGTCGCCGCGCTGCTGCATGCCGCCGCCACGACGGCTGTGACCGCGATCACCGCGGCCACGCGCTTGAGACTGGATACCATGCTCGGGGTCCTCCTCCAACACGTCGGGATCGCTGATGCGAGTCCCGTCCGTCCGGTCGTCGACCTCGACGACCGTGCCTGTGATCTCCTGGTATCGTGCCACCGATCGCGATCCGGTACCGCCGGCTCACGCCGGCACGCCGGCCTTCACCTCCTTTCCGACGAGGCGGCCGAGGGTGCCGGCCGGTCCGCTCGGCAGACCGGCGTCGGTGAGCGACGTCGGGTCGTCGAGGATCTGTTCGAAGGCGAGCTCGGCGGCGCCGTGGAGCGGGGCATCGAGCCCGAGCGCCGTCGGGACGATCTCGACCATCGAGCGAGGGGCCGCCATGGCGAGCTCGTCGAGGATCGCCTCGATCTGCGCGTCGACGAACGGGTGGATCGCTGCGAACCGCCCGCCGAGAGCGATCCGGCGAGGATTGAAGATATTGACGATGCCGGCCAGGCCGACGCCGAGCCACCGACCGACGGCTTCGAGAGCGGCGAGCGCTCGGGGGTCGCCACGCCCGGCCGCATCGAGGACGGCATCGAAGCCGGGCCTGCCACCGGCCGCGCCGAGCGATCCCGCATGGCCGAGGAGGGCGTCCTCGCCGATCTCCGTCTCCCAGCAGCCGCGGGCCCCGCAGTGGCAGGTCCGTCCGTCTGGACGGACCGAGAGGTGGCCGATCTCACCGGCGAAACCGGAGACGCCGGTGAGCGGCCGACCGTCGGCGATGATCCCGGCGCCCACGCCTACCTCACCCCACAGACAGATGAAGTGATCGCAGCCGGCACCGGCGCCTCGCACGTGCTCGGCGAGGGCCGCGAGATCGCCGTCGTTCGCGACGTGGACCGGGACCGCAAGCGGCAACGCCGTCCGGAGGAGGCGAGCGAAAGGTGCCTCCCGCCAGCCGAGGTTCGGGCCCACCATGACGACCCCGTCGCGTCTCCGGACGACGCCGGCGACGGCCACCCCCACGGCGACGATGCGTGGCGGCCGGACGGCCCCGGTGGGGTGAGCGTCGTCCGTGGGAGTCCGTGTGAGGCCTCCGAGCAGCGGCGACGAGAGCGCAACGAGCGCCTCAACGGTCGCCTCCGGCGAGAGCGGCGTCCGCGAGCGGTCCGTCCGCGTCGTCGCCCGCACGAGTCCGCCGATGCCGATCGTCGCCGCGGCGAGGGAGTCCGCGAACACCTCGAGCGCGAGGACGGCAGGCCCGTCTGGATTCGGCTCGACGACCGGTGACGGCCGGCCGGGGATGCCGACCGTGCCGGGGTGCCGTTCCCGGACGAGACCCCGGGCGGCGAGATCGGCGACCAGGGCGCCGACCGTGCTCCGATTCAGGCCCGTGTACGCGGCGAGTCGCGATCGCGAGGCCGGCCCGCCGACGTGGATGCGCCGGAGAACCTGGCTGAGGTTCCGGCGACGAACGTCGTCCTGCGGGACGCGTTCGGGCCGCCGTTGACCGATGCTCGCGGACTCGTCACGCACGATGGCGACACCCTGACAGGAGCGATGAGGCCGTCGCGGCCTAGGTTTGACGGACGATGCAACAAACACCGACCGGCTGTCAACCGGAACGCCTCCGCGATGCCGAGGGACAGCGACCCTGGAGGACGCCGTTCAGCTGGTGCGGACGCGCCCTCGCGGGACGGACGCTGATCGACGGCCGTCGATGACCGTCACGCGGCTCGCGCGGGCGGCATTGTTCCGATAGCCAAGCGGGTCGCGGACGGGCTCGAGCGGCTGACGACGGCCGGCCGCGTCCACGGCCAGCGCGACGATCACCGCCGGACCCGTGGATCGCGGACGCCACGTGAGTCGCCATTCGCGCCACGCATCTGGCGAGATGGCACGTCCGAGCTGCGCTCGTCGCCACGTCGCGCCCCCGTCCGTGGTCACCTCCACCCGGCGAACGCCGCCGCCCCCCGACCACGCGTAGCCGCGGATCACGACCGTGCCGCGTGCGACGATCGCCGCGTCCGCAGGCGCGACCACCACCGCTCGCGGCTCGATCCGTCCGAGCGGTTCGTCGCCGGCGACGTAGCGCTCCACCTGGTAGAAACCGCCGAACGGCTCGCTGGCTGCGGTGATCCGAGTGAGCCACTTGACCGACGCCATCCCGTACCAGCCGGGGACGATGAGCCGAACAGGCGCGCCGTGCTCCGCGGGCAGCGGCCTGCCGTTCATCGCCACCGCGACGATCGCGGTCCGGGCGACGCTCGGCGAGAGGGAGCGCTCGAAGGCGATCGTCCGATCGAGGTCGGCTGGCCGACCCTCGTCGGCGCCACGGAACCGGATCTCGACGACCCCCGGCCGGACACCGGCCTCGTCGAGCAGTCGGCCGAGTCTCACTCCCGTCCATTCTGCGGTGCCGACGGCCCCGAGAGCCCATGGCTCTCCCGGCGGCCTCGGGTCGAGGAACGCCCGACCGTTGCCGGCGCACTCGAGGGTGACGATCGCGGTCTCCATCGGACGGCTGGTGAGATCGTCGATGGTCAGCGTCAGAGGCCGGCGGACCGCACCGTCGAGCTCGAGCCGGCCGGGATGGTCCGGGCGGGGGAAGTGATCCCGGACAAAGTGCCGCTCGATCGGGGTGACGATCCCCACGAGGTCTTCGAGCGGCGTCTCGGCGTTGAATGGTTCGCGGCTCAGGATGCGAAGTTCGTCCCCGATCATCGGTGTCATGCGCCGCGACCCGGATCAGGCGGGCGCGGCGCCCAGGACTCCCGCAGGAACGTGACCACTCGCGGCGACGGCCGGACGGTCGTAGGGCTCGAAGGAGAACGCCGCACTGCCGAGGGCCAGCACGACACGATGGAATCCGAGCGTGTACGACTCGTACATCTCGCCGACGATCGCTGCCGCCTCGGCATGGGCCCGCCTGCCGGACGCCTCCCGGGCGCAGGCACGACTCTCCCACAGGCAGAACGACAGGCAGTCACCGGTCGCGTTCGCCGGCCCCTTGAAGTAGTGGACGAAGCCAGCCGATCCGCTCGCCTCGAGATGGGCGAGATCGTCGAGTGCGGTGAGACGGTCCTCGTCCGCTCCCGGCCTGCGCCGCGACCGGAACACGACGAGGTACCACTCCCCGGCGACGGACTCATCCGCGATGTCTGACCAGTTGAAGGCGGCATCCACCGGCAGCGTCGCATAGGCGTCCGAGACGGGCTCCAGGCGGTCGAAGTCGGGTCGGGCGGTGGCCATGGCCCGGGAGCATAGCGCCTCCCGATGAAGATTTCCACCGGTTGGGACCAGTACCTCCGTCCATGCGAGAAGGATCCATCCGGGTCAGCGGGGCTGGTCGGTCGCGAGGGTCGCGATGAGCGACGCCGCCGCCGTCTCGAGGAGCCGGCGACTCCGCGTGCGCCACGCGAGACCGCACCGTGTCGCCGGCCCGATCACCGCGAGCGATCCGACGATCTCGCCTTCCTGGAATATGGGAACGGCCACCGTCACGGATCCGGGAATGAGCTCGCCCTCGCTCGTCGCGCCCCCTGCGGCCACGATCTCCGCCAGTCCGTCTCGGAGGACGGCCTCGTCCGGCGTGTCGCGGCTCACCGGGACGAGCCCACCGCCGAGCACCTCGCCCAGGATCTCGACCGGGGCGAAGGCGAGGAGGACGCGCGACATCGCACCCGCGTAGAGCGGCGTCATGGCGCCCGGATCGAGTGCGACCCGGAGCGCCTGCGAGGACTCCACCTGATGGAGGCACACGGCGGAGAGGCCGATGCGGCGCATGACGAGCGCCGTCTCGCCCGTCTCATCGACGATCGCCCGGAGGACGGGGTCGGCGAGGCGGATGAGCCGCTCGCTGCTCACCTGTGTGCCGCTCCCGATCATGAGCCGGGGGCCGAGCCGGTACTGACCACCGCGCCGCTCGACGAACCCGAATTCGACGAGGGTCCGCAGGTAGCGATAGACGCTCGAGAGCGGCGTCTCGAGGAGGGTGCCCAGCTCGTCAGCCCGGACCTCGCCACGGTCGGCGACGGTGAGGAGGAGCCGAAGGCCACGAGCGAACGAGGTGTCCTCGGCCGCTTCCTCGGGCGGGCGATCGCGGGCCGTCATCGGGCGAGTCGCTCCGGCGCGAACGCACCGCTCGCGACGATCGCGACGAGCGCCTCGAGGTCCGGCACCGTCCGCTCGGCGGTGAGGTACGGGACGACATCGCGGATCACCGCCGCGGCCCGTCCGGTCCCGATCCCGCGCGGGCCGATCGCGCGGAGCTCGGCCGCCTGGGCCGCCACCGCGAGCTCGATCGCGACGACGCGCCGGCCGAGATCGGCCATCTCGGCGAGCCGCCGCACCGAAAGCGGCGCCATCGTGGTGCGATCCTCGATCCCCTCGGCATGGGCGGTCGAGACAAGGTCGTGGGAGACGGGCGTCGCGATGGACCGCGCCTCAGCCGCGAGCGCCTGGCTCGCGATCCCGAGGTATGCGAGTCCGGGCTCGGCCCCGTCCGACGTCGCGACGAGGCCGGTCGGCAGCCCGGACCATGGGGTCTCGAGGAGCTTGACCGTCCGTTCGCTCGAGGAGCTGAGCGCGGAGGCGAGAGCCGTCCGAAGGTGGTCCGTCGCGAGGACGAGCGGCAGGACCTCGTGGTTCGCGACGGAGATGAGGCGATCCTCGTCCACGACGACGATCGGGTTCCCCTGCGACGCGTTGAGCTCGATCGCGAGCTGGCCCTCCACGTGGGTGGATACGTCGCGGCACGCTCCGAGGATGTGCGGCAGGTTGCGGAACGTGAGCGGGTCCTGTAGCGATCGCGCCCGCGCGTCCTCCCAGATGAACGAACCGGCGAGGAGCATCCGAAGGCGGTCGAGCTCGGTCCGCAGGCCGGGATATGGGCGGACCCGGGCGATCGCCGGGTGCAGCATCGACGGGTTCGCGGCGAGTGCCTCGAGGCTCATCGCTCCGGCGGTCGTCATCGCGTCGAGCAGATCGAACGCGTCCGTGACCGCGAGTGCGGCCCATCCGGTGGAGAACGAGTTGCTGCTCACGAGGGCGAGACCCTCCCCGGGGGCGAGTTCGACGTCCGCGAAGAGGTCGATCGCGATGTCGGCCATCTGGGAGAGGTCCGCCTGGCCCACGGAGCCGAGGATCCGGACGATCGGGGTCCGGCCATCCTCAAGAGCCGCGACGAGTCGCTCCGCGAGCTCTGGCCGAACGCCCACGATACCGCTCGCGAACCCGTTCGCGAGCCGCAGGATCGTCGCCCGGACGACGTCCGGTGGCGCCGGCGGCCCCTGTCCCACGAGATGATGCCGGATGATCCGCCGCGACAGCTCGCCCGCGGATCCAACGTCCACCGCGACCCGTTTGAGAACGCCGACGGCGGTCGTGAGGCCGTAGACCGGATCCTGGCGGGCGAGGGCGTGGTCCACGACCGTCCGGGCGGCCGCCATACGCTCGACGGCCGCCGGTGCGAGCCGGACCGGCGCCCCGCTTCGCGCGACCCTCACCACGTCCCCGCGGGTGAGATCGCTCCCGGTCAGGACGACGGTCACGGTGAGCTCCGATGATCGCTCATGCTGACGGCCAGCCTAGACGCTCGACGGTGGGTCTGGCCAGCCTGTCCCCCCGGACCGCAGCGCTTCCGCGGGCGGTGAGCGCGATCCCGAGCGGGTGCGGTACAACGTGACGATGCAGCCCCGGACCGCGGTCCAGCTCGAGGTCGCCGCTCACCGTGCGTTCGCGTCCGCGCTCGAGTGGCCGGGCTGGTGCCGCAGCGGCCGCGACGAGGCGACCGCCCTCGCCGCCCTCATCGCCGTCGGACCGCGCTACCGGACTACCGTCGGCCGCACGGCAGCGGATCTCACGACCTCGGACGACACGAGTCGCTTCGAGATCGTCGAGCGCACCCCAGGCACCGCGACGACGGACTTCGGAGCCCCGGGCGTGCCCGCCTCGACCGACGATCGACCGATCGATGCCGCCGAGCTCGATCGACTCAGCGGCCTCCTTCGGGCGTGCTGGACGGCGTTCGACGCGGTCGCCGTGCGCCACGCCTCCGCCGTCCTGCGGAGCGGGCCACGCGGCGGCGGACGTGTGCTCGCCACGATCGTCGACCACGTCGACGGCGCGGATCGCGCCTACCTCGGGGCGCTCGGCGGGGCGCACCACCTCGCCGACGATGTCGCCGCGGCGACCTCAGCGACCCAGGCCCTCCGAGCGGCGTTCCTCGCCACGCTCGTCGATCGCGCCAGCCGCGTGCCGCCGCCGCCGAGCCGCCGCAGGAATCCGGTCTGGAGCGTCCGATACGCGATCCGGCGGTCGGCCTGGCACGCGGTCGACCATGCCTGGGAGATCGAGGACCGGGTGACACCCGCGCCCTGAGCGCGTCCCCTGGGCATGCTCAGGGACGAGCGATCCGCAGCAGCCAGATGCCGGACGCGGCATCGGCGAGGATGGGGACGATGCGGATGGAGCCGACGACCGTCGGTCGACTCACCTCGAGGACAGCGTAGCGACCCCCGCGACCGTCGACCGTCGCGTCGTGGAAGACCCACTGGCCCGGGCGGAGCAGCGTCGCCGGGTCGGTAGCCCGGAAGGCGAGGAAGGAATCGCCGATCGCCGGCAACGGGACGCCCGTGTCGGCGACGATCCGCCACAGCTCCGCCCGCGGTGCGATGAGCCGGGCCGCCGTCGGGTCGACGAGCGGCAGCTCGACGCCGGGCGCGACGACCACCGCACCCATCGCCCCGGCGAGGATGGGCCCGAGACGCGGCTCGACGAACTCGAGATGGGTGCTGGCGGTCCGGGACGCGGCGAGTGGCTCGTCGATCTCCGCCCGACCGATGACCGACCAGGCCAGGACGAGGGCCACGGCGATGCTGATCCCGGCGAGCGCCGGCTTCCGGAGGCGATCCGCGACCGAGTCGCGACCGAGGAGCGTACGGGCACGGCGCCCTGCGAGGCGGACCAGCCACCCCGCGCCGACCGCCGCCGCGAGCCGGAGCGCGACGTCCGCCTCCTCCCAGTAGCGATCGGAGACGTAGACGCCGCGGACCGCGAGCAGCGCGAGCGTCACGAAGACGCCCGCGGCGAGCGTGACGATGGCGGTCGCGAGGAGCCAGCGTCGGGACGCCGCGAGCCCGCCGATGCCGACGATCGCGAGGACGAGCGTCGGGACGTCGTGGGCATAGTGAGGGACGACCAGGCGGCCCCAGAACTCGCGGAGAGCGAGTGGCCGCAGGCCCGGATCCACGATCGCGGTGTAACTGGCCGGGACGCCGGCCCAGAAGAGCGGCTGCCCGGTGAGCAGCCAGTCATGGAGACACATGACGGCGAGCGCGAGCGCGCCCCCGATGACGACCGGCACCAGTCGGCGGATCGCGGCCACTCCCTCACCGCTGGTTGCCGCGGTGCGATGTCGCCCGAAGCCGCGCATCCCGAGGACGGCGATCGCCACAGCGGCCGCACCGACGAGCCAGAACGTCTCGATCCTCGCGAGCGCCGCGAGGAGCACGGCGCTTCCGACGAGCCACGGCCGCGGCGATCCGCGATCGAGTGCCCAGGCGGCGATGAGCCACCCGGCGAGCGCCCAGACGAGGGAATTCGCGTGAGCCACCTCGACGAGGAGCTCGGGCCAGCCCACGAGCGCGACGACGGCGAACGCGGCAGCGGCGGGCAGGCCGATGCGGAGCATGATGCTCGTCGCGAGCCCGACAGCGAGGGTGAAGACGACGATCGTCTCGAGGGTCAGGGCGGACCATGCGCCGGTCAGCCACCACGTGATGCCATAGACGATGGTGAGGAGCGGCTTCGGCGTCGTCGTCACCATCGCCTCGAGCTGACGCCCGCCGACGAGGTGCTGGAAATAGACGACCGACGCCGCCGAATCGGAGTCGTTCATCGCCGGGCCGAACGGCCGAAGGACGACGAGGCAGACGAGGAGCGTCGCGAGCATCGCTCCGCCGACCACGATCACGCTCGCGTCGAGCGGCCTCCGCGATCCCCCGAGCTGGAGCGTCATCGAGGGACGGGCTGGAAGGGCCGGTCGACGACCCGACTCACACCGGGGCGGCCGATCCCCGATCGGCGCCGCGGACCGCACGGATGTAGACGGACGGTCCCGGAGCGAGCGGGCCGAGCGGACCCTGGAGCCGTGCCTCGACGGCGGTGAGGAGGTGCGTCGGGACGTGCGCCTTGAACCACGGGGAGCGGAACAGCGAGACCGTGCGCGTCGCGTCGGCCGTGAGCCCCGCCTCGGCAAGCTGGCGGCGCACCGTTCCCGGCTGGTGGGCGAAATGGCTGTCGCGATATTCGTGTGATCCGCGACCGAAGGGCGACCACGGTTGGCGCCGAACGAGATACCGGGCGATCGCCAGGGCGTGCCGCCGATTCGCGAACTCGACGATGAAGACCCCGCCCGGGCGGAGGACCCGGCGGACCTCGCGGAAGAGCGGCTCGGGATCGCCGAGATGGACGAGCAGTCGGATCGCGACGACCGCGTCGAACGTCGCGTCCGGGAACGGCAGCCGGGTCGCGTCGGCCTCGACGACGCGGATCCGCGGGTCGGCGCCGACCCGCTCCCTGGCTGCCGCGAGCATCTCCGGTGAGGCGTCCGCGAGCACGACCCGCTCGAACGCCCGGTATTCGTCCACGAGGCGCCCGAATCCGGCGCCGATGTCGAGGATCTCGACGCCGGCGAGCGGCAGGAGCGCCCGCAGGGCGAGCCGATCGCAGCGGTCCTCGTAGTCGCGGGCCGGCCAGAACCGGTCCCGGTAGCTGAGGTCGTACTCCGGAGGCGCGTCCGTCGTCGCCCGTTCAGGCGGCGGAGGCGCCGCGGCGGCCGTTGTCGCGGCGGCCGCTGTCGGGCGGTCGAGCTCGGTCATGTCGGTGGTCACCGGCTCCCCGTGAAGACGCCGAGCGTCACCTGGCGCGCGGCGAGCATGGACAGGACGGCCGGGATCCCCTCCCGGACGGCAGCCCACGAGTGGCCGAGCGGCGTCGGCAGGATCGCGACCGACACCCCGTTCGCGTCGAGCACCTTGGCGAACGCCGTGATCTGCGCTCCGTAGAACGTGTTGCCCGGGTCCGCCGAGAAGGCGACGAACATGGACGATCGTACCGCGGCCGGGAGGTTCGCGACGATGTTGATCGGCGACAGCTTCGCCTCGAGCACGGGATCGTTGTTGAACGGGCGATATGCGGTCGGGGTCGTGGACGTGCGGATGCCGGTGACGAAGTAGCCGCTGAAGATGATCGCCGAACCGAACACGTCCGGGTGATGGGTGAGCGCCGCCGCCGCGCAGTAGCCACCGGTCGAGAAGCCGAGCAGCGCCCGCGCGGCCCGGGTCGGGATCGTCCGCAGGTTCGCGTCCACCCAGGCCGGCACGATCTGGCCGAGGTAGCGGTCGAACCACTCCTTGCCGTCGTAGCTGTCGGCACACTGGCTGTCGGCGTACGGTCCACCGTACTGGTCCACGAACACGACGATCTCGGGCGGCATGGCGCCGGTCCGGATGAGGTCATCGAGGATCGACGTGAAGTGCATCCCCTGCTGCCAGGCCCACGCCGGCTGATGCGGCTCGTAGATGACCGGGTATCGGGCAGTGCTCTTGTCGTAGCCCGGCGGCAGATAGATGTCGATCGTCGCGTGTTTCGTCAGGCCGCCGACCCACGGCGCCGCGAGCGCGACCGAGTACACCCGTCCGCCGCCGGTCGGGGGATTCGCGGCCCACGGACGGGCGGTCGAGAGCGCCCCCGCCGTGACGAGCGAACCCGGGACCGGACCCGGGACGAGGTCCGCCGGTGGCACAAGCACGCTCGCCCGGGTCGAGGTGGGTCCCGACGATGCGCCGGCCGCGGATCCCGTGGCAGAGCCCGGAACGAAGAGGCCCACCTGGCCCGGCGCGTCGCGACGCATGTGGACGTCCGGGGCGAAGTTCATCATGTCGCCGAAGATCGGGATCGCGATTGCGAGGAGGACGGCGGCGAGGATCGCCGCACCGACCCTCGGGAGCGCGCGCCGCCGACCCGTCCGATCGCGGACGAGAGAGCCCGCGGCGGCCGCCACGGCACGGATCGCGCGTCGGACGTCCGCGCCGAGGACCGCGGCCGCCCAGCCGACGATGAGGGCGGCGACAACAAGGGTGAGGACGGTGAGCGTCCAGCCGAGCGGGTCGAACACCCCGTCGGGCGGCTTGGACTTCAGCGCGGTGCCGCTCTCGTGGCGAAACGTCTTCCAGAACCCGGCGCCCACGGCGGCGGCGGCGGTCAGGGTGGCGACGATGAACCGCCCGCCGGCGAGCGAGACGATGGCGCCCGCCACCGCGCCGGCGGTGAGCGCACCGATGAGCGCTGCCCGGTCGGGATCGAAGCCCATGACCTGGAGGGTGTTCTCCGTGTCCGCCATCGATCCCGAGACGTAGAGGAGGGCGACGGCGACGGCAGCCACGGCGACCCCGATGACGGTCGATCGCTCGGACACGACGATGCGGCGGAGTCGCGTGGCGACCTCGCGGGGGCCGATGGGATCCTGGGTCATGAGTGGCGGGCGCTCTTCCTGATCGTCATGCGTCCCTTTCAGTCCACCTGAGATAACCCTGAGCCGCAACCGGCGAGGGATGAAGTCAGGATACGATTTCGTTAACCGAGCGCCGACGACGGAGGGGCGCCAGGAGCGCGCCGATCGCACCGCCGAGCCGCCCGTCGCTGCTCAGATGGAGTCGGACGAGCGCGACCGCCACCGCGAGGACGTCCCGGCGATGCCGGATGGCGATCGATCGCTCGATCCAGACGGGATCGAACTTCGCCTTGAAGAACGCGAGCCCGTCGATGTCGTACCAGCGTCCGACGGCCTCCGCGGCCCACCTGATGGACCGTTCCTCGATCGGACCGGCGTCCGAGCGCAGGCCATGGATCGGGGCGAGGCCGAGGGACAGCCGCAGGGCCCCGGCCGCGCGGAACCCGAGTGCCGCCTCGGCGATGCACGCCTCCACCGCGCCGGGCACGCTGCCGGCCCGACGACGGATGAGGTCGAGGACGAAACCGCCGTCGGCGCCGGTCGGGCGGAACGTCACGAACGCGATCGGGAGGCCGGCCGGATCGAACGCGACCGCGAGCGGCACGGTTCGGATGTCCGACGGCCGGAAGGCGCCGATCGTGAATCCGAGCTCCGGTCCGGCCGCGACGCGCCATGCGGCATCGATGCCGGCGAGCTCGGACCCGATCGAACCGGCCGTTGCGTCGTCGAGCCCCTCCGGGAACCACGCGGTCGAGCCGCCGTCACGCCGGAGCCGGGTGACCGTGTGCCGGAGGTTGGCCCGCCGCGAGCCGGCGAGGCTGAAGGTCGTCAGCTCGACGATCGCCTCCTGGCCGATCCGGAAGATCCGTCCGAAGCCGGCCGCTCCGAGAGCGTCGCGGGCGTCCACGGTGGCCTGGTACACGGTGACGATCCAGCCGGCCCTGCGAGCCGCGGCGCCGAACTCGCGGAGGACCTCAATCCAGCGCTCGGGCGGTCCGATCGGGTCGCCGAGGATGACGACGGTCCGGCCGGCCCGCGCGTACACGACGACGCAGTCCCCGGACCGGGCGACGAACGACCGCATGCCGGGCCGCCGCTGGAACGGGAGCAGCGCGCCGGTCCCCGACGCCGCGATGACCGCCTCGGCGGCGCCCGCCGACCCCTCGCCCACCGACCCCTCGCCGCCGGACGCGCTGGGGGCCGGCCGAAGGATGCCGATCGCCGCGATCGCGACCGCCACTCGAGCAACCTGCGGGAGCATTGGCACGGCGTCGGCGATCGGTCCGAACGAGCCGAGCCCGAGGAGGACGAGCGCGACCGCGACCCACCGACCCCAGCCGGGAGCCCCGCCCACGTCATCGTGGCGGCCGCTGACGAGGAACCCGACGACGAGAACCGCGAGGACCGCGACCCCCAGGTCCGCTCGACCGGCCACACTCGAGGGCAGGTCCGCGAGGACCGCGAGTGCGACCACGACGAGGGTCATCCACCAGGCCAGGGAGTTGCCGCGGGCGATCCCGACGGCCAGCGACCAGAGGGCGACCGCGCCGAGGATCCGGAGGAACGCCGGCGTCAGCGGGGCGACAGGTGTCGTCGGGACATCGACCGGTGGGCCGAGCGCGGACCACCCGAGGGCCGCCGCGAGGACCGCGACGCCGAGCAGACCGACGGTGACGACCGCGCCCACGCGCACGGATGTGCGGAGGATGTTCTTCGGCCCGACGCCAGCGGGCCGCTCAGGGATCGAGAAGCTCGCCGTGCTGCGCCTCCAGTCGGCTGGGGCCGGGATGATAGCGCGACGCCGGCGATAGGCCACGGTCACCGTCGGGAGGCAGGACGCGTCTGACGTGGAAGGACCCCCGGCCGAGTCGTTCGATCCGGGGGTCCCTTGGGTGAGTGGACGGTTCGGTCAGCCGCTCGTCGAAGGTGACGCGGGCGCCGCCGACGAGCCCGGGGTAGAGGAGCCGTTCCCATCGTTGTCGCCGGGCCGATGGCCCATGGCGGGTCCGTCCTTGCCGGGCCCGGGACGGGTGTTGTTCACCTGGTCGGTGGCGTGCTGGACGAGCTCCGCCTTCTCGGTGTCTGCCTGAGCCTGGGTCATCGTCCCGGCCTTGACCGCCGCGTCGAGCTCGCTCTGGCCGTCGGCCACGAGGGCGGCGATGACCGTCGCCGGATCGACGTTGTGCGCCTTGGCGATCGCGGCGAACGTCTGGCCCGTGCCGAGGGCGGTCGTGAGATCGGACTCGCTGATCCCGATCGCCTTGGCGACCACCGAGGTGTCGCTCACGGCCTCCTGGTGCCGGAAGCCCGGGCCACCCTTGCCGGGTCCGGGGTGGCTGTTGTTGACCTGATCGGTGGCGCGCTGGGTGATCTCAGCCTTCTCCGCGTCGGCCTGGGTCTGGGTGATCCTGCCGGCCGCGACCGCGGCCGCGAGTTCGCTCTGATCGTCGGCGACGAGGGCGGCGATGACCGACCCCGGATCGACGTTGTGCGCCTTCGCCACCGCGGCGATCGTCTGGCCGCCGCCCAGCGCTGTGGCGAGGTCTGACTCGCTGATCCCGATCGCCTTGGCGGCGACCGCGAGATCCCCGATGTGAGCGGTTCCTCCGCCCGCGCCGCCGTTCGTCGTACCCGGCGCGAACGAAGCGGTCGCGGTGGCGACCGCCGGCGCGGTCGGCGAGGCGGTGCTCGACTGCGCGCTGGCCAGCGCCGGGACGAAGACCGCCGCGCCGACGGCTCCGCCGATGAGGATGGAGCCGGCGATCATCGCCGCGGTCTTCGCCCGTGCCGCCTTCCGCTTCACGGCCGGGACCGGAGCGAGCTCCGGGATCTGGTCTTCTGGGGTCATTCGTTGCCTCCTGAGCGGCCGCGAGGGTCGCATGCGGTTGTGACGCAGCCGACTCTCGGGGAGGGCACCTTTCGGATGGGTTACGCCAGGCGGCGGTCCACCGCCAGTGCCACCGCCAGCGCGCCGTCACCGCCATCGCCATGTCGTCACCGCGCGCAGGCTGCCGCCCGGTTCGAGGCGGACGAGGCCGGTGCCCGTCACGCCAGCCGCCGCGAGCGCCGCCGCGTCCGGCCAGCCGGTCATCGGTTCGACGCAGACGGCCGCGCGGGGCGTGTAGACGACCACCGTCGAGACGGGTGGCATGAACTCCATCGTGAGGGTGAGGTCCGGCCACGCCAGTCGGACGGGAGACGCGACGTCGACGTAGACGGTGTCGAGACGACGGTCGGCGAGGGCCGGGCCGGCCCGGAGGTCCGAGTTCGCATCGACGGCGAGCCGGCGCCCGGTGGGGATGAGGTCCGTCGTCAGCTCGAGCGCCTCGCTCGCCGCGACGGTCACGGCGATGTCACCCGTGGCGGGCCTCCGGAACCACGGATGCCAGCCGAGCGCCGCCGGCATGGCGACGACGTCCGCCCGGAGCTCCGCGGTCATGGTCAGGTGCCCGGCAGTGAGGCGGATCGACTGGCGCGCCCGTCCGCCGAACGGCCAGCCAAGCGGTCCGAGCGCGATATCGAGGTCGACGCGGCCATCGCCGGCCTCGGTGACGCTCCACGGGCGGCCGAGCACGAGGCCGTGGAGCGCGTGGCGGCCATGGTCCGCCGGCAGCCGGTGGATTCGACCGTCCCACGCGAGCCTCGCCTCGGCCATCCGGCCGACCCATGGCGCCATGAGGAACGATCCCCAGTGGACGCTCCGATCGTCCGGGGCAGGCGAGCCGACGAGCCGCTCCTGGCCGCCGAGGACGAGCGACGCGAGCCGACCGCCGGCGCCGATGTCGACCACGGCGACAGCGTCTCCACCGGGAGCCCGGAGCTCGACCTGGGACGGGACCACGATCAACCGGTCGTCTGCAGGCCGGCGGCGATGCCGCCGAGCGTCGCGCCGACGAGGCGCCGAAGGAGCTGTTCCTCCGGTTCGCCCGAGCGGGTCGATCGAAGCCGGCCGAGCAGATCCACCTGGAGCGACGAGAGCGCGTCGATGTACGGCGAGCGGAGGGCGATCGACCGGGCGAGCGCCGGATCGTCGGCGAGGAGCCGATCGCGGCTGGACAGCGCGAGGATCGCCCGAACGGACCTCTCGTATTCCGTGGCGATCTCCGCGCCGACCGCCCGCGCCTCCGGCCCCTCGGAGAGGGCGAGATAGCGCTCGAACGTCGCGATATCCGTCCAGGCGAGCGAGATCTCCGCGGCGTCGAGGAGCGAGGCGAAGAACGGCCACACCGCCCGCAGGGCCCGGAGCCGGGCGAGGCCCTCCGGCCCGCCGGCGGCGATCGCCTCCCCCAGCGCGGATCCGATCCCGTACCAGCCGGGCAGGTTGACCCGCACCTGCGACCAGGCGAAGACCCACGGGATGGCCCGCAGGTCCTCGAGTGCGGCGGATGCGGCCGCCGGACGCGACGCGGGACGGGACCCGAGGGCGAGCCCGGCGATCTGCCGGATCGGCGTCGTCTCGGCGAAGACCCGCAGGAACCCCGGCGATCCGACGAGATCGAGGTAGGCCCGCAGGGCCCGGTCGGCGAGGTCGGCGAGGATCGGCGCTCCGTCGACCGCAGCCCGGTCGACCGCCGTTTCGTGGGTCGGGCTCGATGCGAGGAGGGTGGCGGCCGTGATCTGCTCGAGGTGCCGGCGGGCGAGGTCGGGGCTGCCGTAGTGGGCGGCGATGACCTCGCCCTGTTCGGTGAACTTGAGCCGCCCGGCGACCGAACCGGCAGCCTGGGCGAGGATCGCCCGATCGGCCGGCCCTCCCCCGCGGCCGATCGACCCACCCCGGCCGTGGAAGAGGGTGAGGCGCACGCCGTGGCGACGAGCCGATCGGATGAGGCCCTCCTGAGCTCGATGGAGGAGCCAGGTCGCGGCGAGGAATCCCGACTCCTTCGACGAGTCCGAGTAGCCGAGCATGACCTCCTGCCCGTCCGGACGGGTGTCGAGGTGACGGCGGTAGCCGGGATCATCGAGGAGGGCGTCGAGGATCGCCTCCGCATGCTCAAGTGCCACGGCGGATTCGAGCAGCGGCACGACGTCCAGGCTCGGCGTCCCGGGCGGGAGATCGGCGAGGGCCGTCGCGGCCCCTGGGACGATCGACGGGTCAGCGGCCCGTTCGGCGAGCTCGAGGACCGCGCGGACATCCTCGATCGACGTGGTGAACGAAACGACATAACGGCGGCAGGCATCCTCGCCGTGGCGGGCCTGGATGCGGGCGATCGCACGGAACGTCGCGATCACCTCGCCGAGGGTCACCCCCGGGGCGATCTCGGTTCGGAGGTCGACCTCGGCGCCGGGGCCGTGGCGGGCGGCGAGCGCGGCGAGGGCCGCCCGATGGACCGCGGCATGCTGGCGGATCTCGAGCGACGCGAGGTGGAATCCGAAGGTCGCGACCTGCCACCGCAGCTCGGCCACCTCGCCCCAGGCGACGCGTCCGAGGCCATCCGCGCCGAGCGCTGTCTCGACCACCGTGAGCTCGGCATCGAAGGCGGCCGCGTCCGGGTAGCGGCCGGTCCCGGGTCCGGGCTGTGCGGTCAACCCTGCCCGCGTCCGCCGAAGTCGCTCGCCCATCGCCCCGAATCGCTGGCGATACGGCTCGTTCGGGAAGCGCCGGGCGAGCTGACGGGCGGTGTCGGGCAGCTCCTCCGCGTCGCGGGCGAGGGCGCGCGCGAGTCCGGGATCGACACGATCCGGTGCGACCGCGACGGCGATCGTCTGCATGAGACGGGCTGTCACCGCCTCGTATCCGCGAAGGACGTGGTCGGCGTGGATCCGGATCGCGTGGACGGTCGCGTCGGCCGTCACGTGGGGGTTGCCGTCGCGGTCGCCGCCGATCCACGAGCCGTAGCGGAGGAACGGCCGGATCGCGGGCGGCCGCGCGCCGGTCCGGCCGGCGTCGGTGGCCACGGCCGGCGCGGCGGGCACGGTCCGCGCGGCAGGATCCCGCTCCGCGAGGGCGGCGCACGCCCGGTCGTACGCCGCGTCGAGCGACCGATAGAGCCGCGGAGCGGACGTGAAGAGCGACTCGTCGAAGAACGCGAGACCGGCCCGCACCTCGTCGAGCGGACTCGGTGCCACGGACCGGATCTCGGCCGTCCGCCAGAGAATGGAGATCTCCTCGCGGAGGCGGCGGCGGGCATCCGCGTCCTCCTCCAGCGTGGCCCGCGCATCCTCGAGTCGCCCGAGCAGGCGGCCGATGCGACGGAGCGCCACGAGGAGGGTTCGACGCCGAGCCTCCGTCGGGTGCGCCGTCAGGACCGGCGTGACGGCGAGCTGTCGGAGCGCCGGCCCGAGCGCGCCGACGCCGTCGTCGCGGACGAGCCGGAGCAGGGCCTCGTCGACGGAGCCGGGAAGCGGCGCCGCCGTGCGGCGCGCTGCGGTGCGGAGGCGACGCGTCCGGTCACGCTCCTCGGCGAGGTTGACGAGCTGGAAGTACAGGGTGAACGACCGGGCCACCGTCTCGAGCCGCTCGAGATCGAGTCCGGCGATCTCCGCGGCGACATCCCTCGCGGCACGATCGCGGGCTCCGGGATCCTCCGCGCGGCGAGCGAGGACGAGGCGGCGGCGGGTCCGTTCGACGACGTCGAAGAGCTCCCGCCCGCCCTGTTCCGCGATGACCTGGCCGAGGAGCGCGCCGAGGAGCCGGATCTCCCGTTCCAGGATGGCCCGGCCGCCGCCGATGCCCGGTCCGGCGGGTTCCGCGGCGACGGCCGGGAATCGTCTCTCGCGGCGTCCCGGCAGCCGGCGCGATCCTGGGCGGCCCGGTCGCGTCACGATCCGCCCGCTGCCGGCGACGGTCTGTCCACCACGGCAGCGATCCCCGCGATGGTCGCCGGGGTGACGCGGCAGCAGCCGCCGACGAGCCTGGCGCCGGCCGTCACCCACCGACGCGCCGCCGCTCCGTCGACCCGCGAGGACGGCGCCGCCGGCACCGCCTGCCACTGCCCCGCGACGGGATCCCATCGCTCGCCGCTGTTCGGGTACACCACGAGCGGCCGATCCGTGACCGAGCGCGCACGGGCAAGGAGCTCGTCAACGTGCTCGGGCGCCGTGCAGTTGACACCGATCGCGATGACCCGCGGTGACGACTCGGCCAGCGCGAATGCGTCCTCGACCGGCGCGCCGCCTGCGAGACGCTCGCCATCGGCGCAGGTGAAGCTCAGCCAGCCGGAGGTCTCGAGCTCCTCGAACAACCCGACGAGCGCGGCTCCCTCCTCGAGCTCGGGGATCGTCTCGCAGGCGAGGACATCGGCGCCCGCGCCGGCGAGGACCGCCATCCGGGGAGCGTGGAAGGCGCGGAGGTCGGCGGTCGAGAGCCCGTAGCGGCCTCGATACTCCGAGCCGTCGGCCAGCGTCGCTCCGTACGGCCCGACGGAGGCGGCGACATATCGAGCGACGGTCGCACCCGCCGGAGCCGGGCCGCCGGTCGCACCCGGCGGAGTCGCACCGGCGGCGACCTCGTCCGCGCAGCGGTGGCGAGCCTCGTCGGCGAGGCGCACGCTGAGCGCAAAGAGGTCCCTCGCTGCCGCGGCGTCGATCCCCCGTCGGGCGAACCCCGCGAACGACGCCTGGTAGCTCGCCGTCGTGGCGACCCGAGCTCCGGCTCGATAGAAGGCGAGATGGGCCCGCACGATCGCGTCCGGATCCTCGACGAGGAGCCTGGCCGACCACAGGGCATCGCGCAGATCGGCACCCTGCGCCTCGAGCTCGGTCGCGAGCCCGCCGTCGAGGACGATCGGGCCCTGGGTGACCGCGAGGCCGAACGACCGGCCGCCGTCAGCCCGATCGATCGACATCGCCCGTTCGCCCTCCTGTCCGCCCTGAGCGTCGGAGTGTAGCCGCGGTGTAGTCTCGAAGTCGTGGACACGTCCCCCGCCGGAGGCTCCGGGCCGATCTGGTGGCGCCGGCTCGGCCGGGCATTCGTCGCCGCCGCACCCCACCCGGGAGTCGCCGTCGTGACATCCCGGGATCGGGCCACGATCCGGCTCGCCGGCCTCGACCTGCCGATCCGCCCGGCGATCGCGATCGTCGCCACGGTCCTTGTCCTCCTCGCCGACTACCACCGCAACTTCCTGCCGGCGGACATCCTCTTCAGTCGCGACCCGGCGGCGATGCGGACGGTCGCCCTCGAGCGGCTTGCGCTCTTCGGGATCGTCCCGCTCGCCATCGTCGTCGGCCTGTTCCGCGACGATCCGCGACGCTACGGCCTCAGGCTCGGCGACTGGCGAGCGGGGGTCACCCTCGCCGGGATCGGCGTCGTCGTCCTCGCCCCCGTCGTGATCTGGCTCGGCCAGCGACCGGATTTCGGCGCCTACTACGCTCCGAGCGCGACCGGCGCCCCGGACCTCATCCTGACGAACACCCTCGATCTCGGGGCTGCCGAGTTCCTCTTCCGCGGCTTTCTCATGTTCGCCCTCCTGCGGACGATCGGCCCGCTCGCCATCCTCGTTGCGGCCGTGCCGTTCGCGTTCTCGCACCTCGGCAAGCCGGAGCTCGAGACCCTCTCCGCACTGTTCGGCGGCACCATCTTCGGGTGGCTCGACTGGCGGACCGGCTCGATCCTCTACAGCGCGGCCGCCCACGTCGCGCTGCTCACGCTCGTCACGCTCGCGGCCGGCGGCCGGATCTGACGTACCCGTCGAGCGGGCATGGCCGACGTTCGTCGATCCCACCGATTAGACTGCGCCCCGACACTCGAACCAACCCACGGATCCCTCTTCCCCAGGTGGTGGTGCCCATGAAGGTCGGCGTCGCCAGGGAGACCGCGGCCGGTGAACGGCGCGTCGCCCTGGTACCCGAAGCGCTCGGCAAGCTGACGGCGGCCGGGCTCGAGATCCTCGTCGAGGCCGGCGCCGGAGCCGGTTCTTCGATCCCCGACGCGGCATATGCCGACGCGGGCGCCACGATCGTGACGACGAATGCGCTGTACGCGACCGCCGACGTCATCCTGCGGGTCCAGAAGCCGTCCGCGGCGGAGGCGGTCAGGCTGCGATCCGGGCAGACCGTGATCGGTCTCCTCCAGCCGCTGCTCGATCCGCACCTCATGGCGGCGCTCGCGGCGGCGGGGGTGACCGCCATCAGCCTCGACGCGCTGCCGCGGACCCTGAGCCGGGCGCAGACCATGGATGCCCTCTCGAGCCAGGCGAATGTCGGCGGCTACAAGGCAGTCCTCATCGCGGCGAACGCGTACGGGCGGTATTTCCCGCTTCTGACGACCGCCGCCGGCACTGCCAAGCCCGCCAATGTCCTCATCCTCGGCATCGGCGTGGCCGGCCTCCAGGCGATCGGCACCGCGCGGCGGCTCGGCGCCGTCGTCAAGGCGTACGACGTGCGCGCGGAGACGAAGGAGCAGGCCGCCAGCCTCGGCGCGCAGTTCCTCGTCCTCCGCTCCGTCGCCGACGCGTCCGGGACCGGAGGCTACGCGCGCCAGCTCACCCCGGAGGAGCAGGCCGCCCAGCAGGCCGAGCTCAACGGCCACATCGCGGCCATGGACATCGTCATCACGACCGCCCAGGTGCCCGGACGGCGTCCGCCGCTCCTCGTCACGGCAGCGGCGGTCCACGGCATGAAGGCCGGGTCGGTCATCGTCGACATGGCGGCCTCCGCGCTCGGCGGCAACGTCGAGCTGAGCCGGGCGGGCGAGACGATCGTCACGGACAACGGGGTGACGATCATCGCCCCGGACAACCTGCCGGCCACGATGCCCGCCGGCTCCTCGATGTTCTACGCGCGGAACATCGGCGCGCTCCTGCTCCACCTCGTGAAGGACGGAGCGCTTGCCTTCGACTTCGGCGAGGAGATCACCGCCGGGACCGTCATCACGCACGGCGGCGCGGTGGTCCAGGAGGCGACGAAGAAGCTGCTGCAGCCGGCGACGCCGGCCGCCGGAGGTGCCACCGCATGAGCCCCGAGCTCCTCAACTCCCTGGCGATCTTCGCCCTGGCGATCCTCGTCGGGTTCGAGGTCATCAGCAAGGTCCCGGCGACGCTCCACACGCCGCTCATGTCCGGCGCGAACTCGATCCACGGCATCGTCCTCGTCGGAGCGATGCTCATCGCCGCGGACGCGAACGACCCGCTCGCCTACCTCCTCGCCTTCGTCGCGATGGTCTTCGGGGCGATGAACGTCGTCGGCGGCTACGTCGTCACGGACCGGATGCTCCAGATGTTCCGCAAGAAGCCCGTGACCCCGAAGGTCGCCGCCGATCCGGAGGGCGCCCCCGGGTCCGTCGGCGCCCCCGGCGCGTAGCCCAGGACCGCGCCGATGTCCCAGGAGTGGATCACCACCATCGCTTATCTCGCGTGGCTCAGCGGGGCCGCGTGCTTCGTCCTCGGCCTCCACCAGATGAACTCGCCGGCCACGGCCAGGAACGGGAACCGGCTCAGCGCCTCCGGGATGGCGATCGCGGTGGTTGCCACGCTCGGCTGGCTCGCCCTCCGTCCCGGAGGCATGAGCGCCGCGGCCTGGATCATCATCGTCGTCGGCTTCGCCATCGGCGGTGGAGCCGGACTCTACGCCGCGCGGAACGTGAAGATGACCGCGATGCCGCAGCTCGTCTCGCTCTTCAACGCGGTGGGCGGTGGGGCGGCGGCGCTCGTCGCGACCAGCGACTTCATCCGCCTCTCGAGCATCGGCGCGGACCTCTCGACGACGATCTTCGTCGTGCTCGGAGCTGTCATCGGGTCGATCACGTTCAGCGGCTCGCTCATCGCCGGCGGCAAGCTCCAGGGACTCATCGCCGGCAAGCCGATCCAGGTGCCCGGCGGGCGGGCCGTGACAGTGGCGATCGCGATCGTCGCGGTCGTGGGAACGATCGCCCTCATCCTCGACTCCGCGGGCAGCCTGAGCCTCGGCAGCGGGGCGACGGTCGTCGTCCTCGCGGTCGTCGTGGCGGCGGGACTCGTCTTCGGCATCACGATGGTCCTGCCGATCGGCGGTGCGGACATGCCGGTCGTCATCAGCCTGCTCAACAGCTTCACCGGGACGGCGGCGGCGATGGCCGGCTTCGTCATCGGCAACCCCGTGCTCATCATCAGCGGCGCCCTCGTCGGCGCGTCGGGCGGGATCCTCACGAAGCTCATGGCGGACGCGATGAACCGCTCCGTCCTCAACATCATCGCCGGCGGCTTCGGCGGCGGCGAAGGCGTCGTGTCGGCCGTCGTCGGCGCGGGAGGATCGGTCCGCGAGATCACCGCGGACGATGCCGCCATCCAGCTCGCCTACGCGCAGCACGTCATCGTCGTCCCGGGTTACGGCCTCGCCGTGGCCCAGGCGCAGCACCAGGTCCGCGAGCTCGCCGAGCTCCTCGAGTCTCGCGGCGTCGACGTGAAATACGCGATCCACCCGGTGGCCGGGCGGATGCCGGGCCACATGAACGTCCTCCTCGCCGAGGCGAACGTCCCGTACCCCCAGCTCAAGGAGATGGAGGAGATCAACCCCGAGTTCGACCGGGCGGATGTGGCGCTCGTCGTCGGCGCGAACGACGTGACGAACCCGGCTGCCCGGCGGCCCGGCTCGCCGGTCTCCGGCATGCCGATCCTCGACGTCGACCACGCGAAGTCCATCATCGTCATCAAGCGCTCCATGGGTCGCGGCTACGCCGGCATCGACAACGAGCTGTACGCGGACCCGAAGACGGGGATGCTCTTCGCGGACGCCAAGGACGGTCTCCAGGCGCTCGTCACCGCGGTGAAAGCGGTCTGACCCGGCGGTGGCGCGGCGCCTGAGCTCGTCCGCCTCCGTCAGGTCGGTTCCGGGTGGCGGATCCTGCCAGATGCGCATCAGGCGGGCGCTGGTCCGGCCGATCGTGCCAGATGCGCTCCAGGCGAGCGTTCGCCACGTTCGCGAGGCCCACCTCCCCGACGCCACGCTCAGCCACGGGCCCGGAGGATCGTCGGGGCCGACGCCGCGGTGACGAGCGCCCACCTGGTGACCATCTGCCGGTTTCCGAACCGCCCACGACGTGCGGACCGCCCACAACGTGCGGACCGTCAGCAACGACCCGTGGCGCTCGCCTGCCTCCCTGCGGCGGTGCCGGGCCTCGACCCGCTGGCCTTCAACCGGCCGATGGCTCGTCCAGGACCTCGACGCGGATCCGCTTGTTGATCCGACCCTTGCTCTCGTAGCCGGTGACCCGGATCGTGCCGACCTCCCGCGTGTTCGCGACGTGGGTGCCCCCGTCCGCCTGGAGGTCGAGCCCCACGATCTCGATGGTCCGGATCCGATCGATGCCCGCGGGCAGGAGGTTGATCTTCGTCCGGATGAGATCGGGGATGGCGAATGCTTCGTCACGCGGAAGGATGGCCACCCGGACGTCTCGCTCCGCACGAAGCTCGCGGTTCACGGTCTCCTCGATGGTCGCCACGAGCTCGCCGCTCATCCGCTCGAACTCGAAGTCCATCCGGCCCGAGCCGGGCTCCATGTTGCCGCCGGTGACCTGCGCCCCGAAGTCGCGCCACACGACGCCGCACAGGGCGTGGAGCGCCGTGTGCGTCCGCATCAGGAGGTGACGTCGGGCCCAGTCGAGCTCGACTTCGAGGAGATCGCCGACCGCCGGCGGATCGTCCTGGCCCAGGTCGAGGAGGTGGACGACGTCCGATCCCGCCCGGCGGGCGCTCGCGACCGTCCAGCGTCGTCCGTCGACGGAGCGGAGGAACAGTCCCCGGTCCGCGGGTTGGCCACCACCGCCCGGATAGAAGACGGTCCGATCGAGGACCACGAGGGACCGATCCGCCGGATCGATCGAGAGGACGCGCGCCTCCACGGACCGAGCGTAGGCGTCGATCGCGGCGATCGAATCAGCCACCGGCGAAGCCTCCGATCCCGAGAAGCGGGTCCCGATCCGGCTACTTGACCGTCAGCGTCCCGGTCATGTTCGGATGGACCGTGCACTGGAACGGGTACGTCCCTGCCGCCAGCGCCGGCACGTCGTACGTCGTCGTGATGACACCGGTGACGATGGCACCCTTGAAGGCGACGCTGCCGTCCGCCTGCTTGATCTCGATGTTGTGAGGGACGCCGGGATCCTCGTTGTCGAACGTGATCTGGAAGGCCTGGTTCGCGGGGGCCGTGAGGTCGGCCACGACGAACGCGATGTTCTGGGCCGTCTCCTTGATCGCGGTTCCGCCGCCGCCGCTGCTGGCGGGGGCGCCCGCCGACGATGCCGCGGACGGCGAGGCTCCGGTCGAGGCCCCGGCGGATGCTCCCGCGGATGGAGCGGCTGAAGCAGCCGGCGACGGCGTCGCCGGCGGGGGTGGCGCGAAGGTCCAGCCGGGTGCGGCCGTGCTCGTGCATGCCCCGGCCGCCAGGCCGATGGCGAAGGCGAGCGGGAGGAGTCGGGCGGGGCGCAGGTTCACAGATGAACGCATGTCGTCGATCAACCTCACAGGCGGGCGGTCGGGGGAGGAGGCGGACTCCGGGCGACGCAGGTCGATGGGTTCCGCGCTCACTCTACCGCCCGCCGCAGCAACGCGTTCAGTTCCCGTCGGTGATGCCGAGCCGGATGGCGACGGCAGCAGCCTCGACGCGGCCGGAGACCGCGAGCTTGGCGAGGATGTTCCCGACGTGGACGCCGACCGTCTTCTGGCTGATGAACAGCCGCTCGCCGATCTCGCGGTTCGTCCGGCCCTGGGCGATGAGGAGAAGCACCTCGCGTTCGCGCGGGCTCAGCCCGAACGGATCCGGGCGTCGAGGCGACGGGTCCCCGATGAACCCTCGAACCAGGTCCGAGATGGGCCCGGGCGTCGTCCGGATGGTACGTTCATCGCGGGCGAGCAGGGCGCTCGTCGCGGCGGCCCCGATGTGGGCGAGGGCGCCCCCGACGGGCGCGGCGGTGGTCGCCGACCCGGCCGTCCGGGTGCCGGCGAGAGACGCCTGGCTCGCCTCGTCCTCCGACTCGGATGTGGCCGCGAGACGGATCAGGGCCCTGCCGGCGAGCTCGATGAGGGTCCGCTGGAGCGGTCCCGCACCGAGCCCGACGGCGATGTCGTAGGCCTCGATCAGCGGCTCCCGAGCCTCCGATCGATTCGACCGCGCATCTCGACCGCCGCCGAGGTACGCCTCCGCCTGATGCCAGCGGGCCCGGGCGACCTGGTACGGCTCGTGCAGTCCGGCCCAACGATCGCCGACCGCGGCCCAGACGGTCGGGTCGTCGCGCCCGTCGAGTCGCAGGCGGAACGCGCGGGCCGTCGCGATCGCCGCATCGGCGGCCCGGCGTGAACCGATCGTCCTCGCGACCCCCGATCCCTCGACCGCCGCCTCGGCTTCGCTGAGGATGTCGCGGCCACGGGTCCTCGCCGCGGCGATCGTCGCGAGGTCTCTCCGGCTGCGTGCGTCGAGCGCGATCGCCGCCTGCACCTCAAGCGCCGTCTGTGCCGTCCGGGCGATGAGGACCCAATCCTCGGTCAGACGCGCGGCGGTCCACGCCCGCTCACTCGCCCGTCGCGCATCCCCGACATCGGTCCGCCAGAGGGCGTATGACGCCGCGGCCAGGTACACGGGGACGGACGACTGCGCATCGGGGACCACCTCCACCTCCACGAGGAGCTGTCCGAGGAGCCGGCCCGCTGTGTCGCCGCCATCCGACTCGATCTCGACGACCGCGAGGTTGACGATCGCGTTCACGAAGTCCGCGCCGCTGAGGCTCCACTCGAGCGCCCGAGTGGAGAGCGATCGGCTCTCCGGCCAGCGGCCGAGGAGGAACAGCGATTCCGCGGCGTTGCCGCGGAGGAAGTTGCCGAACGCGGCCTCGAGGCCGGCCATGCGCGCCTCGGCGATCCCGGTCTCGGCGATCGTCACCGCCTCGTCGCGACGGCCGATGAGATCGAGCACCGTCGTGAGATTCGCGAGGACGCGGAACCGCTCCTCGAGGTCACCCCGCTCGATCGCCAGCTGTCCGGTCTCTCGCAACTGATCCACCGCCGACTCGGGGTCGTCCCCCCAGCCGAGACTCACGCCGAGAGTGGTGAGCACGTGCGTCTCGACGTCCGCGGCGTCGAGCCCGACCTCGCGGGCGATGCGAAGGGCCTCCTCGCCAGTCTGTCGAGCCTCCCGGAACGATCCGTCGAGCATCTGGACCTGGGCCAGCGAGGCGAGGACGAGGGCACGCTCTCGCGTGGACGTCCTGGGTGCGAGCTCCACGGACCGACGATGGGCGACGAGCGCGCCCTGTGGATCGCCGAGCGAGCGTCGATACCGGCCCAGCCGCTCGTGGAGCAGCGCCAGGCGAACGAGATCCCGACGCTCGTCGAGGCGGACGATCGCGGCCTCCGCGAGTGCGGCGGCGCGCGGCGCGCGACCGGCGGCGAATGCAGCCTCGGCGGCGCGCGCCAGCAGCCCCGGGAGGCCCTCGGCCGCCGTGGTGCCGCTCGTCAGGTCCGCGGTCCGGCCGACGGGCTCGACGAGCTCGAGGGCGAGCTCGAGGAACCCGAGCGCGTTCTCCGCGGCGCCGACCGCCTCGGCCTCTCCGGCCGCCTCGAGCGCGGTGGTCCGTGCGCGACCGACGTCGTGGGCGGCGAGCCAGTGACCGACGGCCGCGGCCGGACGATCGTGGAAGGCTGCCGCGAGCGCCGCCCGGTGTCGCCGCAGTTCGTGCGGCAGGAGATCGGAGGCGACCGCACGACCGATGAGCTCGTGCCGGAACCCGATGACCGGGATCCCGCTCGCCGCCGTCGACTCGACGACCCAGTCCGATCCGATCGCCTCCTCGAGACCGGCCTCGAGGCTCGGATCGAGATCGTCGGCAGCCCGGCGATGATGCGCCGGCGTCTGGCGCAGCTGGCGCTCGGTCGGGACATCGACGCCGGCGGCGATGATCGTCAGCTCGCGGCGGGTCACGGGACCCTCGGCGACCGAGAGGAGGCGCAGGACCGCGCGGCATTCAGGCGATCGACGCCTGAGGCGGGTGAGGACGGGTTCCTCGAGTCCGCCGGCTCCCGTGCCGCCGCCGCCGTCGCGACGCGCGAGCAGCACCTCCTCCGCCACGAGGGGATTGCCGCGCGAGCGCTCGGCGACGAGGAGGAGCAGGGCCGCGGACGGCCGCTCGCCTTCGATCCCTCCGACGAGCTCCGCGAGCTCGGGTCGATCGAGCGGGGCCAGGTCGATCCGTTCGGCCGGATGCGGCGTGGCGGCCATCGCTCCAAGGTCCGCGCTGAACGGATGAGGGCGGGTGATCTCGTCCGGCTGGAACGTGGCGAGTACGGCGAGGCGTCCGCGCCGCGAGATGCGGGTGATGAACGTCACGAGCGATCGAGTCGCCGGGTCGGCCCGGTGCAGGTCCTCGATCGCGAGCAGGACCGGCCTCCGCTCTCCGAGCGCCCACAGGACGCCGAGAAAGCGTTCGAGGACCCGCGTCTGTCGACGTTCCGGGGCGATGTGCGCGCTGTGGCCGATGGCGACCGAGCGCTCGAGGCGCGCCGACTCGACCGGAAACAGGCGGCCGAGCTCGGCGATCCCGGGACCGAGGATCGCGCCCAGGTCCTCGTCGTCCAGCGCGGCGAGCACCGGTGCCAGTCCGGCGACGACCGGGCCGTAGGGCGATTCCCGGTCGGCGGCGCGAACGGTGCCGCGGATCATCGTGAACGGATCGGTCAGCGACGCGAGGCGGAGGCTCGTTTCATCGAGCAGACGCGACGACCCGATGCCTCCGGAACCGGCGAGGAGGAGGGTCGTCGAGGTCCCCTCGCTGGCGTGCTCGAGGGTCGCCGCCACCCGGGCGAGCTCACGCTCACGGCCCACGAAACGGGCGCTCGTGTAGCTGCTGGGCATGGGCCCATTCTATGGTCGGCCTCTGCCGGGCGTCCTCATCCGACGCCCGCGCGCATCACCCGGTGAACCTGGCCGATCGCGCCGGACGCGCTCGCCGGGTACGCTCACGCGATGACGGAACCGCGCCGATCCGCCCACCCGGCGAACACGCTCAACGAGCTGCCTGGCGAAGAGTGGCTCTACTTCACCAAGTCCGTCTGGACCACCGCGTATCCGTCGGAGCTCGGCCACGCGCTCCGCAAGGTCCACGGGGCGAACAAGCCGCCACGTCTCATGGCCCGCCTCATCGAGTTCTTCAGCCGCAGCGGCGAGATCGTCCTCGACCCGTTCGCTGGCGTCGGTGGGACGCTTCTCGGCGCGGCCATCGCCCGGGGCCCGCGCCGGGCACTCGGCATCGAGCTCGATCCCCGCTGGATCTCGACCTACGAGAACGTCGTCCGAACGCTGTGCGCCGAACGGGATGGCCGGGGGCCGCTCCTCGTCGACCTCGGCACTGCCGATCCCGGCGGGGTGCGGTCGTTCGACCCGGCCGGCTGCGACCTTCGCCTCGGCGACGCCCTCGCGATCCTGCCGACCCTCCCGGATCGCTCGGTCGATGTCATCGCGACGGACCCGCCGTACAACGTCCAGCTCGCGCTGACGATGGCGGGCGGACCCCTCGCTACGGCGCATCCGAACCGCCGGACCGACTACGCGATGATCACGGCCGACCCCGCCGACCTCGCGAACAGCCCCGACTATCCGGCCTTCCTCGACCGGATGACGATCGTCCTCGGGGAGCTCCGGCGCGTCCTCCGCCCGACTCGCTATGCGTGCCTCATCGTGCGGGACGCCTACCAGGACGGTCGGTACTGGTTCACCGGTGCGGATCTTGCAGCCCGGGCCGCGGGTGTGGGGCTCGTCCCGAAGGGCGACCTCATCTGGTACCAGGCGGGGACCCGCCTGCGCCCATACGGCTACCCGCGATCGTTCGTCCCGAACATCGCCCACCAGCACATCCTCGTGTTCCGTCGCGAGGACGCGGGGGGCGCTCGTCGACGGGCGCGCCGATCGACCGAGGTCATGCCTCCTGGCCGCGGATCCTGAGGTAGGTCTGAAGGAGGTCGGGAGCGAGATCGTCCGTGGCCTCCGCGAACGAACGGTCCGCCGACGCGGCGCCCTCATCCACGGCGTCGTCGAGGGTCATCCTGTGGACCCAGCCGCGCCCGCCGTCCGGACAGAGCACGAGCCAGTAGGCGCCGGAGCGCTCGAGGAGCTGGACCTCGTCGCCCTCGTCGAGGGCGCCGATCTCGGACGAACGGAGCTCGTCGGGGGCGTCGAGGAGACGAACGACCCGGTACCGGATCCGGCGGCGTTCCCGGCCCTCGATCGGCCCGACGAGGCCGTGTTCGAACGACAGCCGAACCTCCGTCGATCCATAGCGGAGCGGGTCGGACTTCCGGGCCGCCATGAGCGACGGACGCCGCCACCGCGGCATCGCCAGCTCGTCGGCCGGGATGCCCAGGGTCGTGCCGGCGCCGCGGTTCGTGCCCATGCCCATCGCCGCATCGGCGCTCGATGTCGTCGCCATGCGTCGCGCGTCCGCGGCGAGGGCCTCGTCCGGCGCCGGCGGCAGTCCGTCGCGCCGCCGCTTGTTGAAGAAGAGGAACGCCATGGCGGCGGTCGTCGTCGTGGTCGTCGAGATCGCGGCGATGATCATCCGCTCGGTTGCCGGCATGCCCCCACCGAATCCGAGCCCGGCGATACCGCGGTCGGTCGGCGTGGAAGCCTGACCACCGCCGGTGGTCCCGGCCGGCGAACCGCCGACGCCGAGGATCCCGGACCCCGCAGCCGCGCCGCCATCAGCGAGAGGCCCGACGCCCGACTGCGTGCCGGCCGAGCCCGGCGAACCGGCCGGACCGCTGCCGCTGGATCCGAGTGTGCTGCCAGCGCCCGCCGGATTCGGTCCCGGACCGCTCGGGGTGGGACCCGTCTGTCGCGGCGGCTGGCCCGTCGTCGTGGCACTGGCCGCCAACGGCGTGGCCGACGGCGTAGGTGCCGGCGTCGACGACGGCGAGGCCGCCGACGGCGTGGCGGTGGGGATCGGCGCCGGCGTCGGGAGGACGGACGGGGCCGGGGTCGGCAGGGGGACCGGCGAGGCGCTCGGCGGTGGTGGTGGCGGCGGCGGCGGCGGCGGCGGCGGCGTGTTGAACGTGCAGCCGTTCGCGGGGGTGCACGGGATCGGGATCGGGGTGGGCGT
>JADEYI010000126.1_pt1 | contig 144674 bp, 200 predicted proteins | sample 8542331 | NCBI WGS metagenome assembly JADEYI01 (sample SAMN16510988, study PRJNA670497) | mine drainage metagenome | isolation source: biofilm near Copperflume 1 | place: Germany: Marsberg coppermine Kilianstollen | collected 2018-02
TGCTGTTCGGCGAAAAATTAGTCTGCCGACTCCTTAGCACGGGTACACCCTCGCCATACGACACATGCACAATCAACGCACATAACTTGAAAGACCCCATGGGAGTGAACCTTTCGGTGCACAAAAAAAAAACAAGGTCAACACCTGCTGCGTCTATGAGGCACAAAGCGTGACCAGCAATGGCCCATTACTAATGGGTCCAATCTGCCCCAAAGCAAGCCCCTTTGCAGTCATATTCAGACGCTCTGACTCACAGCGCTCACGTAGGCAGTGCTGGCATCACTGCCTGCAGCTGCTGTGGATTTACACACCTCTTCTTCAGCCGAGCGCCTCTGCTTCTTGTGCTCCGCAGAATTGTCATCGGAGACTTCCTCTTCAATCTCCGTGGCTGGCACTTCTTCGATCTCTGTGGATGGCACAACCATTGATGCTGCAGAATGTGCATGAGAATCGGCCGCAGCAGCTTTGGGGTGAGTAACAGGGCGGCTAGCATGCTGCAGGATGCTCGCTCCTTTGCTGTTGTCAGCTTGCGCGCACGAGGCCTCAAAGATGCTCTCCTGGGCCGGTTTTTCGCCTGCAGGAACACGAATTTAGATCTTTGATGCTTCTTCCTGCATACCTTTGTTGTGATAATTTCTGCACCTCTGAAGCCCGCAGCCAACCCCACTCCTTAGAAAAAGCATGGACTCGCATTTTGGAGGGCTATTTAGGCTGGTAAGTTAGGTTTTCACCGTTTCAAAGGCAAGATGTGTCTGCAGACAGGCTGCAGGTACAAGCTGCCACACCCCTTCTTGACTTTGCAAATCTAAGCAAGACCCAATCAATAATACTTGCGTGCTCAGTACTTGTACCGCACCCTGTCAGCCCGGGCCAGCGAAGCACACACACTTGCATAGAACTGGCTATTCCGCATGCAGGTTCTATTCAAGTCAACAGTAAGATCCACTATGTGCAGTCAGGCATAGCAGGTTGGTGGGCGTACATACTACATGTGAGCGGCTGCAGGCATTGCTCTGCAGGTAAGGAGGCAGTGGAGAGGCCTTGCCGTAGGCAGCTTCATAGACGCTGCCCAGAATGGCCCATGCCATCGGGTACGGGACGGCGTTCCCTATCTGCTGCGCCAGTTTTGCCTCTGTGCTGCCCTGCAGTTCCCAGAACATGCAGCAATTTGTGATGACCCAAGAATCTTACTTTTGCTTTGTGCTTGCACAAGAGTGCCATAAAGCAAGCTTGCCCATGGTAGTGTTCTTGATCGAGAAGACAGGAATGCTTTAAATCATGATCACTTGTATTATTGTCACGCGCCTGTCACTTCCGAAGCAAGGACTACATCTTCCAGCAAATTAAGAAACGTGCCTGCGATTTCTAGCAAATATCCGATGGTGCAAAATCCAGAGAAATGGACGTATTTTCAGATTAGTTTAGACTCCCCTGTGACGTCAGCAAAAGGGGAAATAAGGCGCGCACATAGGGTTTGAGGGAGTCGGGCAGGCCCTGCAGGCGCGCGCGCTCGGCCAGGGTTAGTAACCGCTGGCTGCCGGGCCGCGGGCACAGCGCGCTACGGGCACTGCCGGCGTCCAGCCGGCCCGTAATTACGGGGAAGGGCTGCCCGTAGTGCGCCCGCTCGTGCAGCTGTTGCAAGTACTGCCTGGCTATGCGGACGTGGGGCCCTAGCCAGTGCAGGCTCAGGCACACCTGCGTGTTTGATTTACATGTTGCATCTCGAAAATGACAAACTGTCATTGAAATATGAAGTTGAGCGTGTTTCAAGACTTTTTTGCAGTGCCCAGGCCTCCAAAATATGCAGAGAGCATCAGTAATCATTTACGGGCAAGACACATTCCACTGCAGATTTGTACTGGTCAGAAGAGTGTCGAAGTCCGGTCATCTTCCATACCTGACCGGAGCGCAAGAATCTGGCAAAGTCTCCGGCGCTACCACTGGGATACGCCATGACTCTGTCTTTTGACCCTGCGCATGCAGACACAGTCAGGAAGCTGCAGCCAATCTCATGATGCACAAGGCACGCCAATGGACATTGCAGAACTGCTTTCTTTCTCATTTGCAGCCTGAGAATTTGCACTAGTTGCATCTGTGGACTCTTGTCAAAGCAGAATAGGATGGGGTTGTGGGTGGGGACTGTGCAGAGTCAGCACCTCTCAAATTAGAAATCCTCAACAAAAGGAACGAAGGAGCCAGACCTGCTGTCACATCAGCGGGCAGGTCATCAATGGCATCTTTTGCACTTAACGCCGGCGGCAGCTTTTCAGCCTGGTCATCTGATGTCAGCGCGATGTGGCGCCACCTGTTGTCTTGGCAGTTGAGCAGAGCTGCGTCCTCTCCTAGAATTGGCAGCCCCTTGTATGTCCAGGTATGGTGATTCCTGCAATGCATTAGTCACGACTGTAGATCTGGTCACTGTGTGACACAGCATACCTCTAGAAGCACTGGAGCATGAAGATTGAGAATCCTATGTGGAATTCTTGCACCGTTTTCATGTTTACTGCACCTTGCGCCTTTGGTAACACTAAAACAATGTGCGCGACAGAACATAATTGCATCTTGAAGGGTTCTGCATGAGGCAGCTGGAAGCTAGGTAGCAGCTGCTCACCATGGCTTTGGCGGGTGGCACAGGCTGTAGCCGGGCTTTGCAGCAAACAGGATGACCCGCTGCAGCACCAAAAACAGTGTTTCTTTTCAGAATATTAGGTGGAAGCCAATGTGGCTACAAACATATGCTGGATCAAAACTTTGAAGCCACAAAATAAGGCCAAAAGCAAAATAATTTTCAGAAAATTTCTCCTGGAACTGGTGATTTTGGGCATATTCTGCTGAAAAGGGATGAAATGTGGCTTCTTGCGCTGGTGAATTAATGGTCGGTGGCTTCAAAATAGGACCCTCTCAGGTAGTTTATGCGCTACAAAAATGCCACATCTACTTGTTAAGAGCCACATTGACTTCAGGACGCCACTAAAAGAAACCATGACCAAAGCGCAAAGTAATTAGAAGTCAGCCTCAACCCCGACGCAAGGGAATATTTGACACAACATGGAGCAACAACGCCCCACAGAGACTTATTTAATCCTGCCCGCAACTTTCCAAATCTTCACACAGGATTTAGGATTTAGGTTCTAGGGTTGAGAGGAAAGAACAGAGCAGGGATATAGCAGGTACGGCTTATTTCTCTACCGCCCATCACCAGGAGACTGGGATCAGCATGGACTCAGATTCTCCTGCCATCACCAAAAGACAACCATGGAGAATTCTTCGAAGTATGCAGGCTGCACAGAGCAGGACGGTCATCGGTGACTCACCAGCCGGCTCTATGGGGTCCCGTAATTTGCAGCGTTCATGACTCTGACATCCAATTGGTAGCCCAGATCCAGAAGTGGCAGCACAACCGCCCACACGCAGCGCGCGATCTCCCAGCCGCCATCAGTCGACTTGGCTGAGATTGCAAGGAAGGAGGGAACTTCCTCGAGCGTGAAGAAGGCCGGCTGCAGCAGCTCTACGGTCTTCACCAGCTGCAGCAGAAACACAAAAACTTCACTGCAGAAGGATGCATGTCACTGAGGAAAGCATGCGACTGCAAGGGCGTTTGAGTAGATCTTTTACATGGTGAGCTGATGGCAGAGCAGAAGCTGCCACGATGTACCCCATGTATTGCAAAACACACTCTTTCAGAGGGGTATGTCAGAGTGCCTGGCCCTTGCAGCTGGCAAGGGAGTGCAGGCGCACATCACAATGTTTCCCAGAGGCAGACTTCAAGTCTATCACAGTCTATGATTACTGAGGATTGGATTAGAGGTGTTGTGCTGTCAAGCCAATAATGATAGGAACGTCCGAGAAACAGGACATGTACCTCTGCCAGGAGAGGGAAGAGGCCGTCGGGTGCGGACAGCGACTCGCTATTGCGCCTATTGTTGAGGACAGTAATCCCCTGGCACGGCGGGCTGGCATGCATGCAGCCGACCTCGCCCGGCTCAAACGCTGAGCCGCCCGGCTGAGCCCAGTCCGGCGCCTGACCGGTCTCATGCTGCGATACAATCCCTGCACAGGCATTCATCAACTATGACTGGCAGTGTTACCAGTCCTTAGTTTGGAGTACTCCCTTGAATGTACACGAGGGAAAAAAGGGAGGAAATGATGGCTGCTTGCACAGAAGCTTCATGCACTGCTCTGTCAGCAGCAAAACTCCCGGGTCACAAGCTTGGCCCAAGACACATCTCTTGAAATTTCAAACTGAAATTTTGCAACCTCCATGCATGCCTAGACAGATTTGGCAGGGAGTGGCTCGCCTGCGTTGAATTCAGCCAGGGAAATTGCGCGATTGATGGCGATGCTGTTGCTGGTGCCCATCATGTTTCCCAGGTATGCCTTGTGGGCGTCAGGCTCCTTGTCAACGCCTCCCAGGACCTGCACCAATCATATCTGAATCGAAACTTCTTTAGAGCCTTGAAGTATCTGTACAATGAGATGACGCTTGCAGGCAAAACATGTTCTCAGGAGACTTGTAGCATCTCGTGCCCATGACGGCAGATGTGCTGTTGATCAATGACATCTCAAAAATGTGGCAGAATATCACAACCTCTGAAATTTCATCAGCTTGCATGTGCAGTGTGGGAAAGCAACTGTCAATGACGACACCTTCACAAAGGTCGCATGGTACACACAAGGAGGAAGCAAAGAGGATGCATGAAGACCTGGAAGCCATGTGAGTCACTTGTACTGCATGGCTGCCCGGCCCTTGCAGCTTGGGCAGACTTGATGAGGTCCTGGGCTGCCCGAGACACCGCCCCCATCCCACAGAACAAGTCCAGGAAGGGCATTGGCCCCTACAGAGAATAGACAAACCTTCAAATCTTCGCTGCTTTATCGTGTGTCACAGTGAGGCGGCATTCTTCATCGGGCAAACACCTTGAGAGTGCAAACCTTCTGGCAGTGCTCTTTGAGCAAGGGGAGTAGAAACCTACATTACAACTATACTACTCCCCTTGGTTTTAGTGTAATATACTGTACTTGTTGAGCCAGCAGCCTGTCTCAATGGGTAGGATTGTCTCAGCAAACTTGCCTTTTTAGTCTCTACATTAAGGTGGTCTGAACCAAACGATCGGCGTCCAGAAGCTCAGCGCTGCTGAAAACAATGCATTTACAGAGATCAAGTGGTTCCAAAAGATGGGATGCCAGGCATGATGACTCTTTGAGGTGTTTAGGAGATTATTTGCCCGCCTGCCATCTTTTGCGAGGCTGGTGCAGGTGCGCGTGCTCTGGCAGCAGTGTCTCCTCCCATCGTTTGATGCTGCTGTCGTACTGCATGGAGTAAAAGAAGAGCTCGGGCGTCGCAGGGTCCCTGCTCTCCGCTCCTGGCTGGGGTGGCTGCCGCCTGCAAGCCTACACTCACACAGAACCATATAGCGTAGTCAGCACCATAATCCCGCACCCCTCAATATGCGTGAAATGTCTGGACCTGTTTTCAAAGTGTCTTTCCATTCCTTGAAATGATGTTTCATCATCTCCAATGGGTCGGGCAATTCCTGCGTCTTAGAAGCTGCTCCCATGCTTGCACGCCAACTTTGCCAGGATCACCAAGAATTCCTCAACACAGAAACCACATCTTCAGTTTTATACCTAACCCCCTGACATCTTACCCCCTGATTAGATATAGAACCCCCCTGACATTTTCCTAATAAGGGTGACTCGTATCAAATGTCAGACCATTACCTGCTCTGTGGTGGGTGTGAGCTGGCTGCGGTGAAGCACTGTGCATACTGCGGAGATGCCGCTGAGCGGCTGAAACTCCATCCAGCCATCTGGGCCTGCAGAGGGCGCCATAATTATCAGTGAGGCTCACAGCCTGGCTGGCAAAAAAAATTAGCTCCATGTTCTTCTGTGTGTGCACATGCACTCATCAGGGTGATTCACTAGTCATCCTTCTGGATTTCATGATGGCCCTAGCTGAGTCTAGAGCTCAGACAGAGGATCCGTGTATGACGTGCCAATCTTGGCTGAAATGGCTTGGTGTGGTCAGGGAGCATATTAGTCGTCATGACTCACCCTTGACATGGCAAGCCCCGTCTGCGCAGGCGTCCTGCTGCCAGAACACCTGGCGCGGATAGCGTGGCGTCACCCTTGGACACGTCAGCAAGTTTAGATCCACTATCTCCCCTGCCATCCATGCAAAGCGCAGCGCCAGCTGCACTCTGCCCAAGGGATCCTGCAAGCAATGCGCTCAAGGAATGGCATCAGCAATCACACAGATAGATGGCTTCATGCCAGGTTGGCAGCGTAGTTGGTCACCCATGTGCAGTCTAGTAACATGGGTGCCTCAGGACTGGCTGCATTGAAGCTGTGGCCTGTCTTGTAAGACGGGCCACTTCCGCCAATGATCATTCATGAATGCCAGACGAGTTTTGACTGCTCATGGAAGCACTGCCATAGAGTGGAATGTCCTGGCTGATAATGAAAGCATGCACTCTTGCATGCAGACATATCAAAGGGCCAGCAGCAGAGCATACCTGCAGAATTGCTTCTATGCGGGCGACAGCCAGCGTTTTGGGCCTTTCATACAGGCTGTAAGGCACCAGCACGCATGTGCCTCTTCTGAGCGTCACTCGGGCCTTGTCATCCTTGTGAAGGAGCACCCTCGCAGCCTCCACACTCCTCCAGACCCCCTGATCACTGCGCCATCATAGGTCCTCTTCCGTATCAGTTTACTGAATTAAATAGAAGATAAGACAATTGGAGGACAGCATGTCTTAGACGAGCCTGCTGCAGAAATTCGTGACACCTTCGAGCTGGAGCCCCTTGGGAAACCTTGTTCTTGCTTGGCAAGTAATTTTCAGGACGGGAATGCCAATCAATACGGGCAAAAGAGGGTACCTGCACTGTGCGCCCTCTGTGGCGATGTTGTCGGCGGCAGCCGAGGTCTCCTCGTGCAAGACCTGTGGTTTCGATATTCTGCTCCTTTTCCGTCTCCGCCAGGACGTGAGGATGTGATCGAGGATAACTCGTTCGGTGGCAACGATTGGGCCCTGCGGCCTACCAGCCCTTGTTGGGTTCTGTCTGCGTGTGCACGACTGGGCGGCCTCTTCATCGTCTGACGACGACAAGAGCTCAATCACCTCGTGATCTACTTGTGAGGACATCATATTTTGTTTCAGCAGAACGTCAGGATCGCTTGTCACACTACCGTGGTGCAGGGAATTTGGAGCTCCTGTGCACGTTCCAATGCATGAAATTGTGCGGTACTGTGTCTGACTCATTCCAACTGGAAATTCAATTCTTTTTTTTATCAAAGCAAACCATGCTGCCTGCCATAATTTATGATTCTTAAGAGCAAGCTTACAACTGGTCACTTAACGACATTTGGCTGAGTGGACCTTCAGCTTACATGCATGCATGCCATTGGCCGCGGCCTGAGTCTGCTTGACGTACACCCCTCAGTCTCCGCAAGATGTTCTAAGCTAATGGCCCCACTAGTATGCACACAATCGTGAATACCCACAATTGCGTGTGCCCGCTTTGTTCTCTGCAGACATTCTGCTGTACATGCTTTCTTCAATGTCTCATCAGTCAACCCTTCTTTTTAGTCCATGCATGGGAGAACTCACATGCGCACTGGCTCCATGTTCTCAATGTCAACAAGGTTCTTGTCCTGTAATAAATACAAGTCGAATTTATGACAAGTCTGTACATTTGCACGATCAACGCCACCGGCAAGATCTCTGTTCAAAGGCGTTCAAGGGGGTTCTGTACTACAACTTAAATTTGATCTACAAAACGAGAAGCAAAAATTTTGCCTGCCTCACCTCCAATCAACATGCATGGCACCAATTCAACAGCATCCAACTGCTGCACATAATCGATATGCTGCAAATGCAGTCACTCCCGGCTGACTCCAGCGGCGCTTGCCACCTGCTATGAACAACGGGCTGCATGCCTACAGCCCAAGATACTTTGGCCAAAACTGGCTCTACATGCATGCTCGTAGCTTGCACTGCAAAGATTGCAGCCGCCGCCAAACCAGGCTCCGGAGCTGCTCGCGCTGCGCATGCTGGTGGAGCGCGCGCAGCGCGCTCCGCCCGCTGGCGGTGCTGGAAGCTACCGCGGAGCTGTCGGCCCCGTACGCGGCGTTGTGCTCCTCCCGGAAGCATGACAGTTCATGCGCAAATCTTTTATAGCCGCAATCGCTATCGCCCGGCACGCGCTGCAGCGATCCGCCGGGCTCTCCGTAGCGCCGTCCACGCCTCTCCGACCGGCCGCCTATGCGCATGCATGCACCATCCTTTGGGCCGAAAAGCATTCATAGAGGTCTACAGGAATAGGTGCTCCATGGTGGTGAAATGTAGCTGCTCGTGAGCTTGGTCAAGACGTCAATCTTCATAATGATCCAAGCGGAACATTACTACCGCCATCTGCTCAGTCTGTAGAGGCCCACAACGGTCAGTGCGTGGATGCATGTATCCACGTCTGCTGTGGGGTCATGTGCGCACTCTGCATCTGAGCAAGATCCTGCAACACCACCTATTCTCTATCTGACCCGCACCCATCAATATGTCAGCCTGAGTTGCATCTCTTCAAAAGAAAAGTCCTTGACAGCTCCCAGAGACATGTTCGGGGCTCTCACCTTTGCGACAGTGAGCCATGCCTCCAGCTTTCAAGACACCTTCCAATTTCTATGCAATGTACATCTGAGACACCTGCGATGGCATCTCCCAAACACATACTTTTTGGCAGGCAGCACTACTTGTCCTCAACAGCCGCTCTCAGCCCTGGATTGCATGCCAATGCTTGCAACCGTTCTGGGACAGCACCTCTGCAGCAGTGAGACGGCCTTCCAGCTTTTGATGTTGCACGCCTGAGACAGATGCATTATCATGTCCCCAACTCCCATCCGCTGTGCAGGTAGCAATTTTCTTACAGAACCACGCAGAACCATTACATGTCAATTTCACAAACGGTCAGGGGCGTTACCTCCGCGGCGATGAGCCAGCCTTCCAGCTGGTCAGCCAGGGGCAAAGTGCGGCAGCCGAGTGTCAAGCTTGGTCGACATCACCACCATGCGCGACAGGTGCGGGTCCACCTGGCGCCAAGGGGGGCATCATTGCCAGATCATGTTAGTTATTCAAAATAGCCAAAGCGAGTCCTTCATGTCCTTGTTCAACTCAACTCGATTTTGATTGCTTGCATTTCTATCTGCATATCCAACAAAGACTGTGAGTACTATTCAACCGTGCATGAGAGACTATATGAAGTCCTAACGGGCATGAGCACTTATTGCCATGTATGGTATCTGATCAACGTGCAAGCTGCAGTGGGACTAATTGGGATCGACGGCTACGCACTAGCGTTGCGACGTATTCGTCTGAGAGCATGTACTGCCTTTCCTGCAGTTTGTGAGCGTCTTCAACATTTCTGTCTCACGCGCTGCCTTTACATGTAGTGTCGATTGGGCGCGGGTCTTGTGGAATCCGATTGGGTCTGTGGAGGACACATGATGGTTAGCGTCATATCAGCCATACCAAAGGTGCAAATCACCTCAGATATCTGACAAACACTTGTACTAGGAGAGACCCAATTGGATTCTACAAGACCCGCGCCCGATCGACACTGCGTGTAAAGGCAGCGCATGAGGCAGAAATGCTCAAGACGATCAGGAAATTGCAGGACAGACAGTACGTGCTCTCATATGAGTACGTCGCAACGCTAGCGCTGGTGCGTGGCCGTCAATCCCAATTAGTCCCACTGCAGCTTGCACGTTGTTCAAATACCATACAGGGTAATATATGTTGAAACAAATGCAAGCAATTAGAATCGAGTTGAACAAGGACATGAAGGACCACTTGAAAGACCACTTGGTGAGCGCCTCTTTGCGACTGACAACGGGCATCAATAACATCAGAAATGATATGGAAAGTGATAGACGTCCAACAACGGTCATCATGTCCCTGTTTGTCTTCAAATGCGCACTGGCTCAATCCATGTTCTCAATGTCAACTAGAGAAGGTGTCCATAAATGGCCACTGGGGGTGTGTACATTTTGGGTGGGTCCCTGCAGACATCAGGGTACGCACAGGTCAGGCGATACGCCGTCATTTTCTATGATCGATGTCGCGATGGAAAGGTCTCGTTTAGACAATTATATCGCACCCGGTTACACGTAAATCGGCCACGTACTCGCCAAGTTATGTGGGTTCGATTTCCCGATGCCTGCAGCCTAACCGCGCAAGTACGTGCAAACGTCGCCGTTTTCGGCGCTCGCTGTCGCAACGGAAAGAGCTCGCCTAGAACGTTCCAAAGCAACTAAGACCACTCAATTTGGTGGCGTATTCGCAAAGTTATGCGTTTTGGACTTACCGGTGTCACATTTTTCTACTTTGTTTAATTCAGGCCCTTGCAGATACGCTGGGCGACCATTCTTCCTAGCGAATTGTCCGAGATTCTAGGGTTAAGGGATTTCAGGGTCAACCTCACCCCCAACCTTTCGAAGGGCGTAGTGTTCCCTTTTACTAAGTAAAAATGTACACAACAAATTCTCTGTATCACGACAAATACAAACTGAGTTCAATGGTCCAGATTTGCATAAGTGCACGGTCAAAGCCACCGGCAAGGTCATTGTTCAAGGACATTCAAGGGGGTTCTATAGTACAACTTGGAGAACGGCCTATAGAAAGGGAGGTAAAAGTTATTCCGGCTCCCAACTCCCATCAACAGGCATGGCCCCAGCTGCATCTAACTGCTGCACAAAGATGACATGCTGCAAACAGTGTTCATTCCCGGCTGACAATGCGGCGCTTGCCACCTGCTATCAACAATGGGCTACAGGCTGACAGCCGAAAGTGCTGTGGCCATAAGGGCAATCCCTGCATGCCTCATAGCTTGCACTGCAAAGACTGCCGCCGCCGCCACCAAATCAGGCTCCGGAGCTGCTCGCGCTGCGCATGCTGTGGCCGACACTGATGCCATTGCTTGCATCTCTACTATGACATCGCATGCAAAGGATTACTTGCAGCAGCCATTACTGGTATACTGCAGACGGCAAATCAGGCGCCGGAGCTGCTTGCGCTGCGCATGCTGGCCGCGCTGCGCGCGCTGCGCCCGCTGGCGGTGCTGGAAGCTACCGCGGAGCTGCCGGCCCCGTACGCGGCGTCGCGCGCTTGCCGGAAGCACGACAGATTCATACGTGAGTCTTTCAAAGCCGCGATCGCGATTGCCCGGCATGCGCGCTGCAGCCGATCCGCCGGGCTCTCCGCTGCCGCGTCCACCCCTCTCCTGCCGGCTGCCTGCATGCATGCGCACACTTATCTTTAAAACCCGTTAATGTTTGGTCACCATGAATAAATGGGGTAAAGAGGCCACGTCAAGGCTCTGCGAGCGCGCAGAATGAGGTCATCTGCCTTGCAGAAGCTCTTGCCGCAATTCTGTGCCTCCCCTGCTGTGTCTGCGGGCATATGGTCATCATAGTTTTGGGCTGACTGTGCTGGGTGATATTGTCAGCGCTGCAAACTTCCAGTAAGATGCAACAGCACCTCCATGTAGACATTCCCCTGGCAGGCAGCATTCCCCTCAAGGCGCTGTGCACTTCCCTCACCACACAATCTCCTGACAGCACGCATGGTCATTTGGGGGGCGTTACCTCTGCAGCAGTGAGCCAGGATTCGAGCTGGTCACCGAGGGGGTCCAGTTCACCGGAGACGGTGTCACCCGCGGCGATGGCGAGCGCCTGAGCCACTATTTTCTCGCGAGCGGCCGCTATGACGGCCTCGTGGGACGCGCGAACTAGCGGTGAAAATGCCCCAGCGATTAACTGGAGATCCACCAGCAGCTGCAACGTGCCGCCCAGATTGATGTCTGCGCGCCGCACATCACAATAATCTGTCAGCTTTTGGAAACTGGTGGATTGTAATCTCAGCAATGCACATCAAAATCCGCTCACACCTTTGAGCTGGACGGCTGAAAGGCTGCGACCATATGAAACCTGATATATAGACCTCTCAGCACTGGAACTAACCTTGTGTTGTCTCACATTGCTTCGAAAAGGCTCTGGCTAGGCCACCCGCATATTGTTCTTGAAAATGGCCTGCACAGCTGTGCATGGAACTGCAAATGGAGGCTCGCCCACATATTCACTGCCGCCCTTGCTTGGGTCAGTCTCTCTCTCTCTCTCTCTCTCTCTCCCATGACTCTCTCTCAATTTATGAGTCTCTATCTCTCTCTCTCCTCCATGAGTCTCTCTCACGCTCTCTCAACTCAACCCATGAGTCAGCGCAGCAGTATATACTGGACACGGGCCACCACCCATAGTTCGCTCCACTCTCTGCCACACTCTCTCTCTCTCTCTCTCTCTCTCTCTCTCTCTCTCTCTCTCTCTCCTTCCTCCATGAGTCTCTCTCACTTTCTCTCAACTCAACTCATGAGTCAGCGCAGCAGCATATACTGGACACGGGCCACCACCCATAGTTCCATCATGTTCCGCTGGGCCAGCACAGGGACGGCTCACCGGGCAGTTCGTTGGCGAGGACGGTGGAGAAGGTGGCGAGCGCGTGCTGCAGCAGCTCCGCGAGAACGCGGCGCAGCAGTCCCGGGGCGTGGCTGTACGCCTCAGCCTCAACCGCCACCTGTCGCACACCATTTCTGAGCCCTGAGATTCTCCTCACGCAGACATCTGCTTTCAGGATTCTCTCATTAGGCGGCTTCCCCAATGCTCATCTGGGCTGAGAGCACCTGCGGCACACACTCGAGCCAGCAGCAGCAACAGGCAACTGCTATCAGCTTGACATTGCGCATGCTGCTACCAGCTCTTTGCCAGAGTGGGGTCAGAAAATTGCGCAGCAGGTGGCGATTGATCTCGGCTGAGGGCCCATGCACAGGGTCAGCATTTCCAAGCACCTCACTTGACAGCAGCATGCACAATGGTGATATTGCTGAGCACCTTTGCTGGTGGCAGCTAGATGCAATGCTGATCTGAGCTGGGCAATCCTACAGCATGAAGTAAAGCCATCTGGAGCCACACGCAGAATATGCTCATGGCTTGACTGCATACTGTAGGGCGCTTGGCCAAGATCGTATAATAAAAGCAGCTGCCGAAGAAGTCTCTTTCCGCTGCAGTAAAAAACCATTCTCCCGATCTGGGCCAAATGCTCACTAGCTACGCATCTCACCCCATCATGACAAATGTGACACCCAAAGGGACCTCCCATTCCCGCATCAATCTGCCGATTCAATTATCTGCAGAGCTGTGCTGCACTTCTGCACTGCAAGATCAAGCAGGCCTTGCATGTAAACATATCAGCAGAAATGATTCGCGCACCATCGTTGTGAGGAACTCGTAGGTGACATCGCGCACGCCGGTGGGCAGCGGCGCAGCTTCCCAGAAGGTGCCGTCATCAAAGAAGAACTCCTCAATCACATAATTGAGCGCAGTCGCCTTGCTCTCTGTGTACGAGCTCGCCAGCCGCAGCTCCACCTGGCATCCGAATTTGTAGCGTGAGCTATGTAAATTCAATTGTAGTTTACTTCTAGGAGGATAAAAAGCACAAATAGCAGTGGACCCATCTGATGTCCTGCATTCTAGGAAGCTTCATTCTAGGAAGCTACATTTTGAACAGCCGAGTGACATCAGTTGATGGAAAGAACGAAGACATTGCATGCGCAAGCAATTGCTACCTGCTTGATGTCCTCGCTGCACTCCATGCACAGATTTTGGCATTCCTGCTCCCCTTCGTCCGCTGTCAGCAGCCCATGGAACCTGCATCGCACAAGCCCACTCCACTTTGCTGATGAGGCTCCAAGAGCTAGTTGCAACAGCCAAGGCACTGTGGAAACCATTAATGTGGGTGCAGTGCATTGTTGATTGCACAAACTTGTAATGGAGGGGCCTGTTTGGTGAACAAATGGCTTACATCTGGACACAACATACAGATGCACGAGTGAGAAGGGAACCAAAAAGTTGGGGGACTGCAGCCTGCGCAAGTAGAGTGGACAGGTGGCCTCAGATCAAGGGAGCCAAGGACTGCGGACACAGTCACAGAGCAGAGGGGAAATCCCCACCGGCTGGCAAAGCTGGGCATGACATTGCCGCGGACGAACGCGCAGATGGACAGCAGCACGAGCACTTTTCTGTCCGCGCCGATGCCGTCATCCTCCGCCATTGCCGCCTCATCCGCGTTGTTGTCGATCGAGGCGCTGCGCTCGTGGGTGGCAATCTCGCTGCTCAGCTTGTCCGTGGCCACCGCGAAAGATGTGAAGGAGTCGAAGAATGCGCTCCTTAGCGCCGCAGCCGCCGTGCCTGCGCGAGAACATGCAATCAACTGCTTACATCTAGCTTGTTTGCTCAGGCTGTGATTAGTCCCAAAAATAGTGTCAGTAGGGCTTGATTGCTGGTCTAGCTACAAGTGAATCAGCCGTGTGAAGCTGCTGTGAGCAAGATTGAAGGTGCATGCATACCAGGAACGCCTCAAGTGCATGACTTTTGTGATGGCAATGCCTGAGAGGCTGTGCGTATCACATAAATTACTGCATGCTATTACCATCCAGCACGTACAGGAGCAAGGGAGTGCAGGAGCACAATGCAGGATGCATCCAAGAAGAAGAACAAAAGAGAAAAAAATGTGCGTGCGCACCAAGGGTGTTGAACCGGTGTCCGGGCACGACGGCCTCAGCCCGGCGCGCCTCCATCAACACGGCCTGCACCTGCTCCATTCCCTTGCACACCACCGCGCGTAGCCGCCCCGGCAGCGCGCTCACGGGAGAGCCTGGCGCACGCATACAGCCATCTTCAGTGCACAAAGAGCGTCTCCTGCCTGTTCTCTTTAATGGGTAAAAACCCCTTGACAACCTGATTCTAATTTGGGGCTACAAGGAATGAATCATCTCCCAATATTGCAGCGCTCTGGGGCACATCCTCTGTTCTCATCCCAGAAAATTGAACAGTGCAGTCATGCCAGCGACGACAGCATAGCACAATTACTTTTACTTTACTGACATTTCTGCCCTCCCATTCTCAGAATGCTGATCTTCTCTGTGAGGAGACTGGCAAGAGGACTGCCAGGCAGAGACAGGGAGGCAGCAGCGCACCGGTCTTGTGGGAGGCTGCCACAATGTCCCAGTCCTCGACCTCGCTCATGCGCATGACCAGCGTTGCCCGCTCGGCCACCATCTGCCCGATCGCAAGCCCACTCACCGTCTCCAGCAGCTGCACAACGCCACATGCAACGCTCAATCTTACATGAGGTGCGAACCGGAGCGAATCCTGTAAAAGTTGTCTTTGGGCTGTTCCAGCCCATAGCCGATGGGCTCTGCTCAACAAGAAGCCCTGGGGGGCAGGGCCCGTTCAGCGAAATGGGCTTGGGATCGATTCCTTGCCGCCGCCTGGCAGGAAGATCTCTGCCAGCTAGTAATGATGGCATTTCATGCGCACACCCCCAAAGGCTGTTAGTAATATTAAGGCGCTACAAGACCTGGTATGCTGACACCTGCAAATAACAACAGGCTCCTTGGCAACCTGATAGCTCATCAAAGCTTCAACACGTAATTGAGACAGGTTACAGGGCTCCCAGGCACCTCTTGTCTTAAGCGCATGTCAGCATGCAAGCCTCAAATGGATCCAGCCACCAGTATGGGCAAAAAACGAATCTCCCATTTCTAGGATCGACCAACCAGACTCGACTGCCACCAGCCTGCCTGACACCTTCCCTCACACAAAATCAGGTCACCTCACAGCAAGACAGTCACGAGATCAGCCTTGACATTACCAGCTTTGTCATCGTCATTGTCACTGCAAAATTCTGGCCGTGCCTGTTGGAGAGTGATGTAGGCAGAGGGCGGCGCGGTGAGGCCGCACAGTTTAGTCATGCCCACAACCGCCTCACGCACTGCCGCCAGGAACACCTCCTTAGACCGGCCCTCCCCGGCCAGCTGAGTCAGCGCGCTCGTAATCTTGTCGCTGCATGCGCAACAGACCGCTGTCATTCTCTTGCACCTGTCCGATTGATTGATGCCTTGCACAAGCGTTATTGACAGTCTCTATGACACACAATAAGTCTGTAATATAAATATGGACTGTGAAAGAGTGCCATAAGACCAATGAGCCTCCCAACAGGATTCTAAAACGTTACAACAGTAAGTAATATATCAAGCAACAGCGAATGGCAGAGATTGCACATTAAGGGTTCAGAAGCTGAACATGAATGGCAGCAGATGTACCTGTACTCTTTGAGCAGATTGTCATAGATTATTGAGCGCTTGGCTCTGCTGTTTACTATGTGCCTCTTGGCAGCCTCAGAGATGCCCGTGAGCGCTTGCTCCTTTTCCTGCAACCCAGACAGGCCCAGCATGCATCAGGTGAATGCCAGATCGCAGCCTCTCGGCAGTGGCATTGAGTTCCTCATTGTAAATCCCCGTGCACAAAAAAGGCCATTATCAAACTTATCAGGCATGAACAAGGTCAATTCATGCCTGACCACAGGATGCTGGCGTCATCTCTGCTCAATATTCCTTCTTGAGAAAATGACAGAAGACGCAAGCCTTTCATAAGGAAAAGCTTGTCACAATTCAGCATGAATGCAGGGGAGCTGGTAGCTAGATGGCAGACAGGGGCAGCGGGTGACTCACCGGCGGCATGTGCCAGTAGTCTGCGCGCAGGTGCCGCACCACTACGCTGGTCAGCCGCGTGGCGTAGCGCGCCCACAGCCCCTCAGCCGTCATCGACTCGCCAGACACCGCCCCCGCCTGCTTGGAGTCCACCAGAACGCTCGCCTGGACATGCAGCCGCCCAAAAACTCACAACAGACCCACCTATGGTATATTGGGCAATCAGAGTGCCTTGTGAGGGTGGGAGTTTCTACAATTTCACATATCTCTGCCGATCAGTTCATGATTACGGCCATATAACAGGCTGCAGAAAGGTGTCTCTGCATCCTCAAATGCCCAAGGTTGTCTCCAAAAAATTCAAGCTTTGCGCACCCCAGGACTGTTAACCAAAGAGTCTTGACATCGCCTGCTCAGCAGGAACCATCTCGTCCCCGTGCTGCAGCTTCTGTCAACAGGTGTCTTCTGCATTCTACGGTGCCCCATCCCTCGCCCACAAAGGGCTGGGGCGCCAGCATTCACTCTGCTGTCCTCACATGAGCCAAGCATGTCTTTTAATCTGACAATATTTGGGGAGAGGCTTTCTCAACATTACACTTACCTCTTCAACGTGCTGCAGCTCCTTGAAGCGCGCGTCGGAGGCGGCCTGGTCGGCAGCGCGCTGGGTGATGCCGCGCAGCCGCACCATGTGCTCCTCAGCCGCCGTCTCCAGCAACGAGTGCACGTGCCGCTCCTGCAAATTCGGATTTCAATAGACGTCTTCAAACGTGGTCTAACACCCTGATTCGGTGCCATGCAGAGCCATGTGGGTTCTTCGTCAGGCACTCCCATGCACAGCACAGCGCCAAGTCTTTGTGAGACAAAGCCGCATGCATGTTGGTTTTGCTGAAATTTATGATACTGGAACCTGCTGAAGGTGATATACTCAGAGACATCATGTCAAAGGTGAGATCGGTGAGTAGGGTGTGAGGGTCCCAGCACAACAGTCCAATTGCAAGAGCCAAGCTTCCCAAAAGACTGTACCTGATGGCATCTCGAACGTGACTGCTATCATCCGGGTAGTCAATCAACTCATTGAGCTCACTTGCTATTGAGTAGGCCAGGTGCAAGGCTTCTTCACAGAGACTCTGATGCCTCAGGTAAGCCTTCATGCAGAGTGTGGCACCTGGGTTGTGAGGTAGAGTTGGATGGGGTCGCAGTGCTCCATGCAAGGGGCGCCCTCAGCCGCCAGCAGCAGCAGGTGCTTGCATGCGTCCGTTGCCTCCGACGGAGACGTCCTCGGGTTGCGCAGCACGCCCAGCAGGCTGTTCGCCATGTCGCTCACCCCCTGCAGCGCCAATCTAGGCTCTCGGGATTGCATGCATGCGCCAGCATCAAGTAGAGTACTAAGCAGCATAAAGCCTGACTCTTGGCCCACCTCCTCTTTTCCCACGATTATACAGCCATCACGGACCCCAATAAAAAAGATGCTTTGATATTCTTGGTCATGGAAGCGGCTGCAGCTGCTGCTGACATGCACCCGACAGTACATCAAGAAAATTGGAAATGCAGTAGAATGTAACCGGTTGGCGCAGCATTTCTGTCAGGGATGCTGACCTTCTCTACTTCGTGGAAGAGGCTCTGCCAGACGCCGCTCTTGTTCGTGGCAGCGCTGTCCGCCATCAGCACGCGCGCCTTCTTGTACTCATTTATCACCTGCATGCAATTACTCTTTCTCATGACTCCCTCTGACTAACAATGACACACCACTGGAGAACATCATAACATCCACAATCTTGCAGCTTCCCCAAAAGTGTTGCAATGCCCTTGTGCCTGCGTGCCAACTTGGCCAACCCTGGCACACAGCAATCTCCACTTAGGCTGCCCTCTCTCATCTATCGTAAGCATGCCCAGTATCATGCCATTTCTTTTTGAGTTTTGTAAGGCTCAGGCCACAAGTCTTCACAGGTAAAGATCAGCATACGAGGGCGTGCCTGGTCGTACAGGCCGCGCTCGGATGCCTGCCGGATGCGCGTGGGCAGCCGGAAAAGACTTTCGTAGCGCTTGAGAAGCGCCAGCACGCCGCGGATTCGATCGCACGCCGCCGCCCTCTCCACAAGCTCTTTGAACGCGTGCTCCGCAACAATTTTCACCTGCGCAGGTATCTCGGCCCCCTAAGTGTCTGTGAGAAGAGACTTTCTTGATTGGGCCTTTGATGGGGCCTGTGGGGTGCTTTACTGTGAACATGAGGGCTCACATGCCACATACACATTGGACAGGAACTCATCATGGCGCCTTGAGGACAATAGTCACAGCGCAGATGTCGGCATGTACTCTTTCTGGTGTTGACTGTAGTGTCCATAACTCTCTGGTGAAGGATGCTGCAGTGGCTTTCATTGACAATTGTAAAGATGCTATCAGCAATCACGACTAAAAAGAGTTCTTGGCCATCTGCGCTGTGCTGTCCAATGTTCCGCAAGAAAGCGACTGCAAACTGCTTCACAGAACATCTACTGTTTTTACATTTACCCAAAATTTACAGGGCCCCGGCATGCGCACCTCGCGCACGGTGTCGATGACGTCATTGGTGGACACGTAGGAGGAGTTCCCTCCGGCGTGGCCGGTCTCAGCGTCGCGCAGGCGCTTGTGAATGTCATCGATGGTGGTTTTGCACGAGATGAAATGGTCGAAATTCTCTTTCACCAGCGCCTTGAGCTGCCCAGTCCGCTCCTGCAGCCCTGCTTGGAGATTGTCTCGGCCGTGCTGCAGATCCGCCAGCGTGGTTTCCTGTGCAAAAGCACTCAAGATCACACACCGAGGCACATGGTGCGCTTGCAATATGCAGGCCCTGGTAACATGCATTCATGGCACCCAGGAAAGCACCCTCTGCAGCTGGGAGGAACTTTGAGGCAAATTATGCGCAGTATATTTATGAGTCTGCCAAAATCCCCAGCAACCCTCTCCATGCAAAAGAGCAGGACATAGTGTAGGTCAGACTGAGCCATCCTGAACGTGCACTACAAGCATCAACCTTGGGAATGAATGGGGCCTGAAGTCACTGCAAAGTGTTCGAACATTTTCGAGTGTACTTTAGACCTCGTTCAGGGCCTGAAATTATCGTATATGCTCAAACATGCTTAGGTGCCCTCCAGGCCACCTGCAGGCCGTAGGGGATTCTTGTAGTGCTGCTGGTATCTTGTCCCTTCAGGCAGGTAGGCAACATGAGAGCCACGCACCCAGTGCACAAAGCCGAGGTAGAGATTTGAGTCGAACTTCTCATGCGTGGGCATGACACGCGTGCGCAAAGACGCCAGGTTGGCGGGCCCCTGCCGCGCACCGGAACCCTGGACCGTGTCAAGCTTTATCCCCCGCCGCTGGATGTTCTCCAGGGTGGTTATCTTTTTGCGCGAGCCCATCATGTCCTCCAGCGACTGACCGTCCCCGTGGCCGCCGCCGCCCGCGCCGCGGATGTCTACAGACTGGCGCACTGATTCTATGTTACGCCGCATCGCCATGCCCTCTTGCTGCAGCCACCCCAGAGAACATTCCCTCAATGACAGGGGGCGTGATTTTATTAGACACGCTTTCCCTGCCCAGATGCAAGGAGCGTCCTGCAGACAAGCTGCAATTAAAGGCTGCCACAAGCCTACCCCTTCATGGACTCGCCAGATCCAAGCAAGCCCCCATCAACCATGGGGCACGGTGCTGTATTTTTATACCGGCCCCCGCCAGCTGGAGGCAAGAACCGGGGAGCGTATGAGACATACAAAACCAAGACATGCCCATACCACAGTGCAAAAATTATGAGCTCGAGTGCATAGTGAGGGCACTCGGAGAACTACCAGGGATGCGCGAGGGAGAATAGTGTTAAAGTTTTGATGGCCTCACCGGACTCAGCGTGGTGGTGCGCATAGTGGACTTCATTCTGCTCAGGCCTCGGTGGTCCGCTCGGATCTGCGCAGCACATGCATGTGAGAATGACACGGAGCGCATGCTGCCGTAGTGTAGCTCCTGCAAGGCGGGCCATTTCCATGAGCCACAAGACACCATAATGTAGCAATGAGAGAGGTGGACATGGGTCAGGGCGAGTTATAAGCTTAACCTTTCACAAGATAACCGAGTAGATACGGAGGTTAATGTTTATTTAATGATCCACGCACCAATGCCAGCTGCCTGGTGTCAATCCGCCCCAGCCCAAGGGGATCCTGATTGTCTGCCTCCATGGCTGCAGCTTGCATGGCAAGCCTGGCGCCGACCTCCAAATTCTCAGTGGAGGGCACCACGCTGCGCATGATGTTGACAGCAATGCGCTCCAGCTCCTCTGTGTCGACTTCCTCCCATGCTGCTGGACCATCGAAGAAAGGCTCCTGAGGTCCCTGTGATCCCTGGTAAAAGAAGGGCACGTATCGACGTCAGTGGCAGAGATTATAATGATACCTCAAAACAATTTATTGGTTGCCTTTGAGAAGGTACCCTTTGGTTTCCCGGGGGCTCCTGCAGTAATCTGAAGCGTTCAGAGTGCAATTTCTACTCATACAGAATGTCAGAGATTTCTCATACAATGAAGTGGGTGAAAATTCACACCTGAGGAGTCCCCCCTGCCAAATCTTCATAGTCATCTTCCTCTAACTCGTCCTCGTAGTCGTGATCCTCTGGTATTGCAGGCGTTTGACCGAAAGTGGATGCTGGGGCGATGTATCCTGCCAATATAGCAGACCTGTCATACGTATTCCTGGCCTGCATGCCTGCTTATTTGCCCTGCCAGGGCTCAATGCCGAGATAACTCCTGTGGTGATGCCCACATATCTGGGCACGGAAAGGGTCACATTATCTCTTGAACTTTCCTTTAGTGCAAATGACAACAAAATATAAGAGCAGAGCGTCAAGAATAGGTTGCAGAGAGCGTGAAGCTGCATCGATTTGGCAAGGTAGTTTTCTTGGCATGATGCTGTTCTCCCGCGGCGTTTGACATTAAAGCTTTCGAACGTAGTGACAGAAACGACGATATTGTAGATCTTGATGCTCTCGATTTCGCAAGGGAAGCAGGCTGCGATAAACAGTGAGGCATCAAGTAGCCCCATCTAGGTCTCCGAACTAGTCGGGACCGCGATCGAGCTTCTCATTGCGCTTGGTTAGGGCGCGCTTTCCACCGGTGCCAGAGCGTCCCGACACATATTGGGACGTCTTTTGGCTTTGGTGTTGGGTTTTGCTATCAATTACCAGGACTGATGTATCAAAATCAGGCTTAGGTTAAGCCATTGAAGTATTTGGGGATCTGCGCATCGATCCAAAGCGACCAGCATGCGCGGCTGCTGATCTTGATCCCAACCCTACTGACGCACTGAACTGATGTTGCAAAGCGTTTCCTACGCCGCATACGCCCGTTCTACAGGTGAGGTTCTGCAATTACTGTATGTATGTGACAGAAACTGTCAGAGGGGGGTTGCTCAAGGAGGTGTTCTGGCTCCCGTGCTGTTAGGTTTGACGCCCCATGCTGGCGGTCGCTTGCGCGTCTTGCGACAATGGTCAATTAGGAGTGAAGAAAGATATGATTCAATCATGTCGAGATCGTGGCTGCAGTGACTTGTTGTGTCGCTGGCTTGATATCTCTGAGTTGATTCTGAGACGCCACCTACAACAGCATCAAGCAGATGCCCACGACCGCCCAGATATAAATTTTCAGCAGTCAAGCTTTGGCTTCGATTCGCAGGGCTTCCAATGCACAGCACGGACACCCATGTGGCCATGGACCAGCTTAGCAACCTTGGACCAACTTTCCACTCCATCCAGGTGCGACCAGATCAGCTGATGGATTTCGAAACTTTGGCCCAGATGAACACGAATGCCCACCAAGACATTAATTCTGCACAGCATGTCCGTAATCTTCTGTCAGCTTACACTTGCCTGCAGGCTTGGTCATGCTCAAGCATGTGATCAACAGGCTTTGCCAGTCGTGCAATTGTCTTCATGCAGTCTCACTACACCAGATAGACATGCAATTGTGAGGGGTGCCGTCAATCCTCTCTTTCAGAATTGATAGCAGTCCCACTAGGAATGACACCCAGTGTGCTGAGTCAACCCTACTTGACGTACAGGTGGCTGAGCATGGAGGGGTGAATCAAGCGGGTGGGCGTTCGCCGGGGGAAGTCTCAGACCGGCTGTCGCTGAAGTACAGCAGCTCACCCGAGGCCGGCAGGCTGCAGCAGCGGAGCAGCAGCCGGGAATCCAACAGCCACGCCTCAGGTCAGTTGCCGCTTTTGTTTTCCAGCAAATTGCCTTTCATCACAGGACACCACGAAATATGAACGAATGCAACAATGAGTGTTTGTGCTGATTCATATCCATTCCTGCTCATTCTGGGCGGAAAGGAGAAGTGCTGGCTGCAGCCTTAGCCCTTGCTGCGATGACTTGAATATACTTGCTTGGCTTGAAAGCAGCCAATGGTCCCATTCCCTGCTCTCTGATTTTTCCTGTATCATGCCAGTCTCGTGTCAGGAAGCTCACAATGAAAATGTTTTCGAGCATCCTGACTATCCCTGCTGCCACCCTGGATATACCCTCAGCTGGACACATAAGCTGACCCCGCTCACATGCACGCATATGCCCACAGGCAGCGGAGTGGGCGCGGACGAGCGGCCGGGCGGCCCTTCCGGCAGCGTCCCGCGGCGCCAGCGCTGCACGCGCCGCCGACTCAGCTTCGGCGCGAACGACGATGCCGATGACGACGGCGCAGCCGACGGCGATGCGCGCGCGGCCGACACCGATGCGCGCGCGGCCGGGGCCGGCCAGTTTGGCGCGTCGCAGAACATCGAGCGGCACACCTCGGGGATCTATGACCTGATCGACGCCATTGGCCTGCTCGGTATGCGCGTTGCACTCTCCTCTTTGAGCGCAATTGTGGACACTTAATTAACGTAATGTAACCAATGTAACGGTCAGAGTCACTTCTAAACCCGATCATAGATGCCTTTTGGCGGTCAAAGTCCCATTTGAGCTCCTTTTCCGACCAATTTCTGGCATGTGGGCAAGAATGCCGGTGTGTGAGTGGACAAGATCCACCAGTCCTGTCTGCCTCCCTCGGCTCTTTACAAGACATTTGAAGGCACAATCTCTGACTGTACAGGTCCTGCTGCGTGCTCGCAATGAAGCACTTCTATAACTCTCTGAGAAAAACATTGGCTCTTCTTGTTAGGGTGCACAGAGTGTCAATTGTCCTGCAAGGTGCTCCATGCCCAAAACCACGCTTCTCACAAGCTCGCCTGGTTGCATGCAGATGCGGAGAGCATCCCTGCAGAGGCCCTTGAAGACAGCGAGGGCAGCGGCAGCAGCGAGAGCCACCAGCACTCGGAGACGCTTCCGCCACGCGCCACCGCCGCCAGCAACGCAGCGTCCCGCCTGGCGCGCCACGCCAGTGCGCCGCCAGGTCAGCAGCAACGCCTTATTAGGCAACCTCAGTTTCAAGCTCATGCACAGTTCCAGAATTGTCGTATGCTGCCTCGAGAACACCTGTCGTTGCCGTGTAGGCCTTGCAGAAAGAAATGTATGTGCAGCCACCTTTCCTCCACTTTGGTAACCTGATCCGAGAGAGAGAGAGAGAGAGAGAGAGAGAGTGCATGCATGGCAGGGCATGCATGCACAAGGTTGTGCATTGCACCATGCAGGCCTGTGTGTGCTGACATTGGGGATGCAATGTCTTTCAAATGCGTTTCTGCAGCCTGGCTCCAGAGGCTTTTGTCATTGGCTCAAGCATGTGCCGGTTTTCTTGCATCCGGGGAAGCATGTGCTGAGGCTGTCCTTGCAATGATGCGTGCAGAGTTCGAGGTGTCGCGGCTGCGGCCGGGCGGCGTGAGAAAGGTGCGAGGCGCGGGGCAGCACTCGGTCGGCCGCGATAGCAGCCGCATGGGATCCTGGAGCCAGGCCCAGAAGATCGAGCTCGTGCGGCTGGTTCGCGAACACAGCCCCTGCGGAGCAGCCGACTGGGAGGTGAACTTCTTTATTTTTTGCTTTGTTTGCTTTTTTACTTACATTCCTCCTTTGTGCTCCTCCAGTGCTAAAAAGAAAGGTATCTAGGTGTCAGGGTAGAGGGTTTGGCTGATTTGCATACACAGCCCCTGTGGCGCAGCCGGGTGGTGAGATTTTAATTCTCCCTCTGCGGCTGCATGCTCTGACTTTCTAGGAGTGCAGCAAACTTCCAGGGAAAATACTCGTCAGAAGCAGCACAGAATAGCCTGTATAAAGCGATGTTGGTCAGACGCAGGAATCCTGCACTCCCATCTGTGCACATAAATTTTTATATTGGTGCAGTTGCATTTGCAGCCAGATGTCTATATTGCGAGCTTGGGAGCCGCAACAGCATGGCACACAAAGAGCTGTGCTTCACCCAGAGCCAAGCAATGACATGCACGGAATGGAACGAACTCGTGATTGCTGCTCAACTCACGACCTGAGAACACAGCATGCAAACAGAAGATTCAAGCCTAACACTTCCACGGCAAGCCATAGCCCTGGTAGAGTTGTCCCTGCTACACCCGCACAGCTGCATGTCGCAAAAAAAAGCAGTGATCAAAGGATCTTTCGAGAAACTCAGATTGCGTGATTTATTATGTGGCAGGCCATAGCGGACCGGCTGGGCCGGTGGAGCCGCGGCGGCGCGAGCGCGGAGCGGATGTACAGGACGCTGACTGATCCGGGTTACCAGAAGGCGACTAACAAGCACGGCCGGCGCCTGAACAAGCGCAGCGGCACTCCCATGCATGTCATGGCGGCCCACGCGCTGCGTTCCCTACCCGGCAACGAGGGTAACCTCACCGAGGTGGGTTTCAAATTTGAAGCTTGGTTATGAACGGAGATAAATATGAAGTCTTTCTTGGACCCCCTTTTTGGTTTTACAATGAGGTGACATCTCCCAGACGCAAGCTCTAAGACCAGTGCATTCATTGCATTGAAAGTAAACACAAGCTTATGGTAAGGCCACACTATGGCTGCATACACAAGCTAATTTTTTGTGTGAAGCTGTGCTCATAAAGTCCCAAGAGGTTGTCATGCAAGCTTTCTTTCCAGGCATGTGCCAGGAAGACATAGCAAGGGACTGGCTGACTGGCTGTCTCTGACCGCCCAGAAAGGACTCACCTAGCACAGCTCGCCCTTGACAGTTCTGCTGTTCACCTTGCGCAGATTTCAGACGTGATCAAGGAGCACCCCGGCTTCGCAAAGGACTTGGACTGGAGCGCGCGGCCCGGCACAAAGACATATCCACGCTGGAAGGATGCGCTCATCGGCTGCTTCAAGGCCGGCCGCTACCCGCACCTGGTGAAAACCGAGCGCAAGCGCGACGGCTTGAACGTGTACTTCCTCGACGAGGCGCGCATGCCTGCCGCCGTCGTCGCGGCCGCCGCGAAAGCGATGAGCGCGGCCGAGGATTCCGAGACCGGCAGCGCGGCGCGCGGCGCGAGCGGCAGCGATCAGTCATCTGAGTGAGTCAGAGGCTGTGGGTCAGACGTTAGTAATAATCTGTCATTGCCAAATCTGCCATCTGAGCGCCGCCAAGCACTTCGAAACTGGCAGGGCGGCGCGCGGCACAAATAGCGGCGACCAGTCATCAGATTGAATATTGGTGAGTCAGCTACTAGGCGCTGCAAGCTACTAAAGCTGAGTTAGTACCGCCAAGGCAATCAGCGCCGCCGAGGACTTCGAGATGGGCAGCGCGGCAAGGGGAGCCAGCGGCAGCATCAGTCATTTGAGTGAGTCAGCCATTGGCATATGGGAACATTAAACGCGATTCAAGCCAGCAGTGATAATGACTCATTGGTAGACATCATCAAGGGCTGTGTAGGAACCAACACCGCCAGCGGGCCGCTGGCGCGAGCGGCAGCAATCAGTCATCGGAGTGAGTAAGGGATGTGTCATCAGAATGGGTTGATGCTACAAAGAGGCAAGAACTGTTGCATGTACAGTCAGTCATCGAGCTGTGTGAGGGCCGGTCAATTGAGGGGTGTGAGGGCTTGCAAGGCTGTGAGGAAGAATGAATTTAAAAATTGAGATCACCTAAAACAGGGAGAGAATAAGTGCTGGTGTCTGAGCAGCTGCACATACTGATTTCTGGCTGGGGCAGTGTGTAAAAAAAGCATTCATCAGCTATTTCTAAAATTGTTGTGGTGGTTAAAGATATGCATATGCATGCTGTATGCATGCAACACAGGCAGGCAGGCAGGCAGGCAGGAGCACATCAAAATTTGTATTTGCATTTGATTTCCTTTTTACAAAGAGTGTGCAGCATTCGGGATGAAGGGATGTCAGCAGGAGGGCAATGTGCTAGCATGAGCTTGAAATCTGGTGCACAAGCACGACGAAAAGATGCGCACCCAAAGCCCTTATCGCTTAGCCAGGATTGGAGCAGGTGGCGAAGGCACACCATTGGACGCCACGGCAACTCAAGCGCATGACTGTCAGATTGCGACGTGGAAAATTCCTAATTTGTAATGCGTCAGCAAGATCATTGAGAAGCACTTTCCCAGAATAAGACCTTAAAGTTAACACATGCCCATCATGATCCAAAGATTGCTTTGAACTTGGTCTCTCGCTCTTCAGCTGCTCCTTAGTGGCCGTTATCACCGCATTGCCAAGATCAACCAGGCGGATGTCCTTCCTATCCCAGAGGAAGTTTGAAAGTCGAAGATCGCCGTGGGCCACTCCAGCATTGTGCAAGGCACGCACCGCTGTGCGCATCCTTTTGTGCATGCGCTGCGGCACAGACTGGCCCTCTGACAGTGCGGCACCCGGCAGGTCGTCACAATGACAGGCACATCTGCATGCATGAGTCTCCCAGCACCAATGAATCTGGGAATGGCTCGCCTTTTGAGCTCCAGCAGCGTTGGATAGGCGAGTCTTTCAATCTCATAGGCAGCAGAAGCACCGCACATGCGAAAATCGTACAGCTTGACGGCCACCGGCTCTGAGTTGTACACCCCCTGCATGCTGTGAAAGTTACACCGTACGACTCTCAGCAGTCCATGCATTGCACATGCCATGTTTTAGCAGAGTGCAAATTCTCAACAAACTGTGCAAGATGGCTCACTGCATGCGTCCTGGCCAACATAAGGTGTTGGTATAGTGTTGGTATGTATATTGTTACAAGATGCAAGCAATGCACATCATGATTTAACTCACTGTGACGACGTAATATCCATGAGGATTTTGTACCTTCAAGACCTGGCCGTACTGGCCTGCTCCCAAAATCTCGTCTGTGACACCAAGTTGCGCGGGGTCCACACTTCATGTGCGTTGCTGCCGATGCTAGCTGGAACGCCGCTGCTGCTGCCGTCTGACATGTCCTCCTTGCTGCCTGACATGTTGCCTCTGCTGGCTGCCAATGTCTCCTGCGCGTACCCTCTGCCCGAGGTGTGTCACGCCATCAGTCGCAAGAGTGGGATTTCACGCCGGCGCAGACTGATCTTCTCTAGGGCCCGACCCAACGAGCTCAGGCGTTCATCAACTGCAGCTTGCTGGGGCCTGGCAGAAACACAAGCAATCAGGGGCATTTGTAAATTATTGATGCAATTGCAAGCAATTATGATGCAAGATAGGCAACAGCCATGACCCACAAGGCTGTCCAGCATGGGTGTTATAAAGAAATTTACTTCTAAAGGTAATTTCAAACTCAAACCTGGCCTTGATTGCGTAGCCGGCCCCTGTGGGAGGGACAAGAACCCGTGGCAGCTTCTTTTTCAGGTCGTGCAGGGCATCGGCCTGCTGAAGCAAGTACAACCAGGCAGCACGTGGCGGTGGATCTGTGCTTTATAATTTGCCTGCCTCTAAGCACATTGCATGAAGTGCAGGTGTATGGGGATGCTTTCATCGATGGGCGCCTCTTCTGATCATCACCAACTACCATGTCACCATCTTCCTCAAGCGCAGCGCGCATGTGCAAAACAAGTCCCTCATGGCATCGCTGTCCCACCATGATGGGTGGCCACTGCCATGAGGGACTTGTTTTGCACATGCGCGATGCGCTTGAGGAAGATGGTCACGTGGTAGTTGGTGATGAACAGAAGAGGCGCCTCATCAATGACAGCATCCCCATACACCTGCACTTCATGCAATGTGCTTAGAGGCAGGCAAATTAATACCCAATAGCTTCACTTTTCCTTGGACATGAGGCCGTTCTAGAAGGCCATATCGAGATGATCCATGCCAAAAATTGCTTATTATTCTGCTAGACTATACACAAGCCCTTAGAAAGAGCTCACACAATGTCTCGGTTAAGCAAGCCACATCGGCAGATGACGCGGCAGGGACTTGTGTATCTATTTGCACGAGAGTACTCCCACCTGCTGGAGTGCCTGCAAAATAGCCCCGATCCTGTTGGGATCATTGAGAGCCCCTTGTAAAGTCTCTCCACGCTCCAAGGTGAATTGCCAATCCCCCTTGACCTTCCCATCCCCCACGATATGCATGCTGGTGTGCTGGCGGTCAGTTCTCCAGTCCGCCGCATTACCAGGTTGGTGAAGGAAGCGCTGCGGCCGCTGCCCCCGCCCACGCACTCAGTGCGAATGCCAAGCACCTTGGCAACTTCGTTGACAGATTGGAGCAACGCAACAACAGGCCCCCCGACCTCCAATTCGTCTGCAGCCGAGAAGACGGTCTGGGGGCCATCAGGCATGATGCTGGCTCTGGGTGCATGGTAGATCTCATCCTTGTCATCCAGGCTATTGAAGAGCTCCCTTGCCCCTGGCACGAACTCTGGCCAGTCCATGATGTCTTCAAAAGTCCTTGGACACGTTGCCTGCGTCTTCGTGGATGAATCGCGAGGGGAGATGCGCTGGAGCATTTTAGGCAGTGGATAGGCAGTCACTTGGCGCACTGATAATTTGTCGCCTGCGGGGCATCACTACAAAGGCATCAGTCGATCATCACAAGAGTGTGCATTCTGGAGAATGTTGCCTGTCCCATGCCACCATGTGTCAGAGCAACTTGTGGCCTCAATCCTAGCCTACACAATATTAATATGCGCCCTGCCAGCACATTCCTAACAGCTAGACACATGACAAGTTGAGACGACATAATTAGTTGCAAATGTTGCATAAGATACTATTCTCAGCTGCGTGCAAAGAATATAATAGAATACAAAGGCAATGATCTAGTGCACACTTAGGCGTGGCCTCAGCTTTCATCTGACATGGTGGAGCATGAGGCAATATGGCAAACTCACCTACATAAGGGTGTCCACTGATCACAAAAGGATCCTCAGCTGTCCCCTTGCACCCCAGCAAGCTTGCCAGATCGTCCAGCTTGTAAGCACCGGCGTAGGTGGGGAGGGGCAGCCCGTCGCGTGTGTGCAGGCAGAGGGCAACACGTTGAAATGCCTGGCAACGACCTTGAGATTGAACTCTTGCCCGGGGAAGACGAGGAAGGGCTGGGTCACCCGGTTGGCATTCTTCAACAGGAAATGTACTTGCGCCATGGGAGGCCTGCAGGGAAGTATGACAAGCTGAGGAAACAACACGTCACTGCTCGCTAATTAGCAAATAAGTCCTGCCCACCGCTGAAATCGACCCTTGCAGGAGCTGTGGCCATGGTCACATAGTCACCTGATGTGATCTGGCGATGTCTCGCATTAAAAGCCTGTGTCTGGACGCTCGAAATCCTTCTCTCAACTCTTTTAACGTTCCACGGTTGAACGGCTGCTAGAACGGGACAGAAACAATTAGCAGAGATCCGCAAGAGGAGTCAAAATCACAGGTTGCTCGGTTGGTGTCGGCTTTGATGGGGGATATGTTGCTTTGAAAGAGTATCAAAATGATTCCTTGAAGTGTTTTCAGGTGTGATTCCTGAAAGAAATCAAGCACTTGTTCTTGGGCACGTGTGGAAACGTGAGGCCTTCACCTACACGTGCCGCCCATCCAATCCTTGCTGGAGTTTGGTCTGAGAAATACCATCTTTAGAAGGCATTTACGTCATTTAAACTGCAACTATTCCACTCCTGTGAAATGTGAAGATGTGAAGATGACATCACTTCCAGATGCTGGACGACAAGACCCGCAACCCACAAATCACCATACAAGCTTTGTAACTGAGTGGGAAAAATCACTTGGCGCATGGGATTTTGCAATTTTTTGTATGTAATTAACATGCATTCCAGCAGCATGAAACAGGACCACATGTGTCTGGAAAACTTTTTAAAGCCTTGGGCACCAGGCCTTGAAGCTTTAGGCCTTAAGGATTAACCAGCGTTGTAAGACTGTTATCTTGAGCACTAGCCCCAGCACAGGCGTCAAACAAGATACAAGCGTTTGCAGCAGTGTTTGTTTGAAGGTGGCGCAAGAATGCGACCCATATCAAGTTTGCAGGTCGAATTGTATACAGTTCTCCCAGAGCTCTGTCAGGTCAGTCATTTGGATGACCAACAGTGTGCATGGTGCAGGGGAGGACTATCACAGAATATCTTAGCAGCAACATGCAGGTGACAATACTCAAAATAGACACATCGATGATCGTATATTGGTCCTGTCCAAATGCTGGTCCCATTTGCGCAAATTCGCAGCGCCGGTGAAAGCATTCTCGGCTGTATTTTGCAAGCCAATTAATTGGCTGCACTTTGGACCCCAAAAGGCACCTTGGCAGACAAGATGTCATGTCCAACCAGCCTGTGCAAGGAAGCTAGTGAGCAATTGCAATATTCTGTGTGCTGGCAGCCTCAAGTGTAGCCCTAGCTAGATATTTGAGAACGACACTCCAAGTCAGAAATTGTCAAGGGACAAGCTGATCTCAATGTCGCCTTCCTCCGAGGACGCCTCTCCGCACTTGCTCCTCTGCCCACGCTCCACCACATCTTCACGCTCTGCCGCACCGCTCAGAGACAAGCCGCCGCCCACCAGAGCAGCTGCGACGCCTGCACTGGAAGCAGGGGCTCTGACAATCGGATCGGCGACGGATATTCCCTCCTCTGTGCGGCCGGCGCCGGCGCCGGGGCAGGTGACGGCCTTGCTGCCACCAGCCGCAGCCGCGCAGGACCTTGCCGGCTGGGAAGCCTGAGCGCCGCTTAAGGAGGTCTCACCGGCCGCTGCAGCGCCGGTGCCGGGGTTCGGTCCCAGTGCGGCTGCATGGGCTGGCCACTGATGGTAGCGGCCGGGCGGGGCAATCTCTTCTTCAAGCCATGACGGTTTCTGAGTTGGAAGGGCTGCCTGCGCACTAGCGGCCGGCCGCGCCGTCGGCCGCGCCGGCGGCGGCGGCGGCTGCAGCGGCTCGGAAGCCGCCTGTTCTGGCGCCTCTGCCATGTCCTGTTCTGGCGCAGCTGCCACATCCTGATCAGGTGCGGCATGTGCCACCGAGGTGGTCGCGCCGTCCTCGAAGATGCGCATGTCGTCGGAGGTCAGGTCGCAGATAGCGTCCGCGCTGCGCACCGCGCCGTTCGCCATCTCATCGGCCAGCGCGTTGGCCGCCGCCTTGCCCTCGAGCAACATGGCATCCTCTGGGCCCCAGCCCACGATGTCCACATCCTCTTCCGCCTCTGAGCCCCGCGCATTCTCCGCATCTGCCGGGCGCTGCGCGGGTGTCCCTTCCAAGTGGCCCAGCAGCGTCCCGATGCCCGCCAGTGCCTGATGCACCTGAGTGTCCGGCAGCGCCGCGTCGTCGTCAAATCCGGCGGCGCTTGCCTTGCCGGCGGCCGCCGCGGCCAGCCGGGCCGGCGACGCCGTGCGGCTCCTGTCAGGAGGGAACACCCCCGGGTCCAGCTGCCGGGGGCTGCCAGACTCGAGGCCCACCTCTGCTGCCGGGGCCTCTGCCGACGCGGAGCCATTGTCATCAGGGATGACCTTCTTGGCTGCAGCGGTGTTGCCCGCGGCAGCTGCGCGGTCAGGCGCAGGGTGCTGGGGAGCGTCCAGGGGAGCAGTGCTGGCGGCTGCCGGGGACGGCTGCGCCGTGGAGGGAACGCTGGTTCCACCCGTGGCGCTGGCAACCGAGGCGGGGGGAACTTATTTTGCAGGAGGATGGTGGATTGCGAATGCACCGCTGTGGCTGTAGAACTCGATGGTCTGGCGCACGCCGCGGGGGTGGCCCGACGAGCCGCCGCGGTCGCCGGGGCTGCCCATGATGCGCAAAACATGCTGTGGGATTTCCTCATCAACAGCAGCGCCAACCCGCTGCCGCTTCGGCGTGTTCTCCTCTGCCAGCTCCTGCAGGGCCTCGGCCGCTGCGGCCGTCGGGGACTCGACGGAAGCGGCCCGGACGCGGCGTACCGGCGGCTTCGCCGCGGCTCTGTCGGTTGCGACGGCTGCGTCGGCCAGACCGGCAATCGCGCTCTGCTTGCCAGCAACTGCCAGCACCTGCGCTGCCGCGCCCGCACCGGCGGCGGCTGCCGCCGCGGCCTTGCACGGCCGCCGGGACGGCGGCGGCTGCGGCAGCTTTTCCGGCGTCGGGGGCCCCGGGGCGGCCGCCGGCTTCCGCGGCGCCGAGGCCGCGGCGTGCGCGGTGCTGGGGCCGGCCTCCTCGTCGGGGCGCACCAAGTCGCTCTCGGCTGATGGCGCCACGTTCTCCATGCCTGCACACAATCCAACACCGAATCTTTTCATTCCCAGTCCTTTACCTGCTCATGTCCACTACCTGCTAAGCCAAAAGGCAGTTTCCTCGCACATCTGACAACAAGGCATTGCTGCTTCTTTGGCGACCGAAAATGAGTTACCTTCCATGCTCAGGGTCTCCAAGGAAGCTTCCTCTGCAGGTGCATCGGCGGCGCGCTTGCCGGCCGCGATTTGGCGCTGCTTGACAAAGTCTGGCAGGGGCGCCGAGACGCCGTAGGCCGCCTCGAACACCGCGCCGAAAATTGCCCAGGCCAGCAGCATCGGCACAGCGTTGCCCACTTGTTGCATCTGCTTCGAGACGTGCCCCTGGAGACGCACACAGCACACCATCAAATCTCCAGCTGGATTGGATAGCTCGAATCTCCAGCACTATCACTCCTGCAGCCCTCCTAAGACTGCTTGGCATCACCACTGGCATGACAGGAGCACCAGATCTCATCATACAGGCAGGAGATTCATGTCCCCACAAGCAATGATGGGCAGTAGATGCCATGCTCACAGCTTTAGGAACAGAGGCAGTCAAAATATTGTCCTTCAATTTACAGTAGCTAGCATGTTTGCCAAGCAGCAGATGATCCTGAAGCTTGAAATGCAAAGATGAGCGAAGCATCTGTATTCTGCTCCCTTCATTCATTCACAAGAGCCAGCAAGGAAACCTATGGCGTGAGAGCTGAGCACTATATCTGTGTTTCTCTGAAAACCGAGCCAGGCATATTCGTCCATATGTCATAATACTTTGCATTTGTTTCTGTGGATGTGTGTGAGTGAGTTGTATGCATTGTGGCTACCCTCATCTGTTAACAGACTGCGTGATTGTGATCCCTGTCTCTATTACTTACTTCTCGTCTCCAAAACAGGCAAGGCAGCCAGACGGGGGGGGGCGCACCCCCAGCCGCATGCCATCCATCATGCACTGCATCCGCTTCTTCTCTGCTACGCTGCACAGCCGGTTCGAATCGGGCCGCGGGCACAGCTGCACGCAGGAAACCTTGCAGACTTCAGCCAATCTCGCTGAATAGATTCTTGAGGCGATAACTATTGACTAGAACGTGACCCACACACTGGAAGCTGTCGAGTTTGTCAGCCAGATCACGCCTTCAAGAAGAAGTCAGACAAAAATCCCAATATCGACAACTCTGAAACCATTTTCTGTCATGAGAGGCGACGGCACTCTCCAAATAATGGGGATTGGCCGCTATGTTAATAGCGCTGTGCAAAGCTGAGTTCGGTTCCTCTGTTCTGCTCTGATCTACATCCTGCACTCGATGCCTTGATCCGCTGTACTGCATGTTCACACAGGCACCTGCACACAGTACCTCGCCATTTCTGCGCAGGGATGACTAACGGATTATGTGTTTGTTCTGCAGCATTAGTAAAAAGCTGAGCCTGGCTGTGTTGGTGACAGATATATTAAAGAGGTCTGTGCCCACGCATACTCACATGGTGATCTTAGTAAATTGACAAGAATATCCCAAAATGTCCTTGTCAGGAGCTCTGAGTTCAACTAGACAGATATGACTCTGACAAACTTTACAGTGTTTACAGTGCAGGAAAATATCGTGGCCAGTACTTACCATGTGAGCTGCGTGGTGGCTGACAGAGCCGAAGATGGTTGGATAAGGCTGGTCATAGTCCGAGCGCTTTTCGGGGCTGTTAAGGCACTTGAGAGTGTTTTTCTCCGCCTTCGGCAGCCAGTTGTGGTACAAGCACTTGTCCTGCGCGCATGTCAATCAGCCGCTTTGCACCTTATGAAAAACATGATGGTAATGTCATTCTTGCATTCTTCCCGATCATCGCTGGTATCATAGAGTTGTGCTTCCTGAGGGAGTCTACATCCTTGATTTGGAGCCTTTTGGTGGGTTATGCGATAATGACTTGCATGAAACTTACCGATATATTGCTCAGCAAGGATAAACTTGTGGTTCATGATACATGCATATCCAAAGTGCTGATCCTCTAGAGGTAACTCTGCGTACAGATGCAACTGTTTGACAATTTTTCAAGCCTGCCAAAGATGTGTCGGGATGGACGCGTACCTCCTCGGATCGCAGAAACTTGACGTAGTCGGTCTGCTTCTTTACCCAGCCCCGGGCGTACTGGTGGGTCTGCATGCCTTGGCCTGCAGCAGCACAGCAGCCTCGAAGTTGGGCAAGGCAGCGAGCAGCAATGAAAAATTGTCCTTCCTTCACACATGGCTGCAATATGCTGCAGGGGGTCCAGCAGCAAGTGCTGTCCGCACAGAGTAGAAGTGCAATCTCGAGATTTTCTGCTGTGATCAGACCCCCTACAGAGGGGCAGTTTCTTGTAGGCCTTGCTCGCGGCCACAGTTTGAAGTGAGAGAGAAAAATCCGAAGTTGAAGCTGGACAGATCCCACCGCACCAGGCTCCATTCAGTTCAATGAAGGCCTCGGGAGCACATTTACGTTTTTGAATCTCAACGTTTGATTTTGCAATGTGCAAGTTGCGTCGCGGTCTGTCGTCCTGCAATTTAAATTGAGCCGGGCCGTACTGACAATGCACAAGGCCATCGGTAACCTGTCGGGATGGGTGCGGTGCAATTCTTTGTCCCGCAAATTAAATTTCTTTTCTTAGCCGGCCTCGCTCACCGCGCGCGACGCCATCGACGACCTGCCGCTTCACGTGCCGCAAGCGCAGTCATCCCAAAAATAAATTCAAATCCAAACCGCAGGACGACAGAATGTGACGCACCGGGTAGCACGTGAAGCGGCAGGTCGTCGATGGCGTCGCGCGCGGTGAGCGCGGCCGGCAGCGGCCCGGCCGGCCCGGCATGCGCGGCGGCCGATCCGACGGCCACCGATGCCCAGCAGGGCTTTTCCCAGCTCGGAGGAATGTTCAGCAGCGCCTTGTCCCTGCAGTTCTCCACCAAGCTGCAGCCGCGGCGGCCCCGCTTCTCCGGCATATCAACACTGTCAGAGGGCTCCTCGGCATCGTCCGGGTTCGCGTCGTAGTGCGTCCTGCAAGAGAAAGAAGGAGGGAAGAAAATTAAGTACAGCCCAAATAAAAATCTTCGAATGAATGCATGTAGTGAGGTGAATGTGTCCTGCAGGGCGGAGGTGTTGCGGGCGTGGGCCTGCCTCCCAGGGCTGAACGGATGTACTGACAGCATCCAAGTGACCAAAACAAGCAATGACAAGATGTGCAACACTGACAATTTTCAACTGCCGTATGAAGTCTTGCATGGTCCGAATGGCTGCACCAATCAAATCAGGATATGGGAGGGATGCCACTGTAAGGCTTGTGTAGATTAAAACAATCAGCACAAGCACATTGGCACTGGATTCTGAGTGAGCTTTTCATGTGGCAAGGATTGTTTCTGTGGGCGGCAATGAGGCCCTCAAAACCTTCCCTTCACTGTATCCTTCAAGAAGATTCTTTTCCTAAATCTTGTGTGCGTCGTGTCAAGCTTGTCAAGACGACCTTGCCAAACATCTCTGGTCTTTGATTAATAGCTACCAATTTCCCAACCTTTTCTTGTTACTGCTGCTCGTAGCACTGCTCTGGATGAGGCATCGTCAAATCTTGCTTGGAAATGCAGTTACCAATTGCAAGGTATCATAATGCTCAGGTTGGTTATCAGAATGCTTGTAGCGCACCAGGGAGCGGGCGGCTTGGGTAGCACGTAGCCTGGTTTGGCTGCGAACATGATTAGGCGCTGCATGCACAACACAGCACATGTGTCATGACCAGGCACCTTGTCCCTGTTCATAGTGCTGAAGAAATATGTCCACCATCATGTACTCAGCACTGATAAGTGCCTCAAAAACAGCTGACAGTGCCTTGAAGTCATGAAATTGAAAGCCTTCCAGCACCTGAAGGGGTCACCAAGACTAACTCCATGGCCTCTATGGCACATTCATGGCAAAACGAGGCACAGACTGAGTTCATGGTCGCTATAGCAAGTTCAGGGCAGATTGAGGGGCTCGGCCAGCAGCGCTGGGCTGCACAGCGTGCAGGTGAGCTAGGACAAGGCAGCTTCTGGATGCTTGCTACCTTCACATACGAACAAGCGAGTCTCAGGTCGAGCTTCATGGTCCAACTTGCCACCAATCCCGCAACAGAGATATCAGGCTGGAACGTTGGCTCTGAGCGTGATTCCAGCACAGTATTGACAGCGCCACTCAGGCTGGCAAGCACATCACAACTGCAGCTGCGGGAGAGGAAGGGCAGCTCACCTTTCTGAGTTGGGGTACTGCATAGTGCACTGCGTTGAGGATGCGCACGTCGATCTGATAGCCCTCGTCCAGCAGAGGCAGCACGATCGCCCACACGCAGCGCACCTGCAAAACAGTTTCCGTGGTTGCTTTGTGGCTTTGTTCACACTCTGAAAGCTATGCTCTCCTTGCCAACAATGCATCTCGCCAACATCTTTTCGTCTGACTGCCATTGAGCTCGCTGTCATTTCCTTGATTTAGCATGAGGCTCTCACGCGAGTGTGTGCTCACTGGAAGGGGCAGCACCAAGAACAGCAACAGCTTTCAAGAACGGGCAGATCAAGAGATCTGCAGGATTCACGCAACATTGCTACCACTTCCTGTTGACAGTTCTTTTAATGCGAGCACAATAGCCTCTTTCATGCACTATTTTCCAGATGTGCAGAGAGAGAGAGAGAGAGAGGTTCACTTGACTTCGGGAGGGGTGAGGGACTAGAAGAGGCCTAATTCGCGAGCCAATCAGAGCAACCTCTGTGCACTTTGCATTGAGGTGTGCAGAGAGAGAGAGAGGGACTCTGCTTAAGTTGGGTGACAATCATGGACTAGAAGAGGCCGCACCACTTTTGTCCCACTGCCCTTCTGCTTGCCAGCGAGGGGCGCCCAATGCATCAGGAAGGTGGTCACTTCCTCCAAAGTGAAGAAGGTCGGCCTGATCAGCCGCACCAGCTCCACCAGCTGCACGAACATCGGATCATTAGATTATGCTTCAGGTCTGAAAGCTGCAGGTGTGTGCACATGCCGGCACATGCGCAGTTTCTGTGTCTCTGCGTAACTGCCTGGCAGTGAAGGAATGCACGCGGTCTCAACTTGATCAACTTCATGACGCAGAACAAGGATTATGTTGCAGATGTAACCTCTTTTCGGATGTCTTTCATTTTTATTCGGCCTTGGCCAGTGGTGCAAGGGCAAGATCCACAACACAAAATAACAGGTGCAGCCGAGCATCACGTAACCAGCTGACACCTTCTCTGGCAGCCAGGTGTTGGCCCACACAGTCAAATGCTCAACATACACCAACAGATGATGCTTTCATCAGAAGAGATGCAGCTCTTTCGTAGAATCTTAGGGCACAAGAATGCAGCCATGCATCCCAGACCTTCATTTCGACAGGATAATGTGGGGGCAGGAAAGAGAATGTTCTGGAGAAGCACACCTGCTCCAGGATCGGGAAGAGCTTGTTCTCAATGCTGCCCTCATCCGAAAACATGTTCAGCTTGGAGAGGCTCTGGCAAGGGGGACTCGCATGCAGCAGATGAACAGTACCCTTCTTAGGCGGCACCCCCCATTTTGGCATCTCCCCTGTCTCCTGATACCTCCTCACCCCTGCACATCACATAACCACTGACACACCCTTCTGCTGCGAGGTACCCAGGACATGTCCACTTGAGGACACGCTGTACCATCACCAAAAATATGGAGCGAACATGTTTCAAATGCCCCAAGCAGAGGCTTTAATGCATGCAGAAATGCTTTGTGTGGTGGCGCTAGCAAGCAGATGATGGCAGAGGCAAGCAGCTGAGGTATTTACTCGCCTTCTACGAAAGCCTCCAGGGACATGAATTCGCCCAAGTCCATGTCCCCTCCACTGGTGTTGTCCAGGTAGGAGCCGAAGATCTCCTTGTCGTACTCGATTCCCACCTTGACCTGCAAAGACGTGATGTGATGATTGCAGAGCAGAAGCTGGCATGAGCCCCTCTGATGCATCAATTACTCATCTGCAGCAAGTCAGCTTTGACAAGCCCCCAGGCAGCAATGCCACTTTCTTTACTTGTGAACCACCCTACGAAGAAATTGGGGCGGTGCATAAGGGGTCTATGCATGCATGCATTACTTCCCAGACGTTGGGGCAGCCAGACAAGGAAATAGGGATCATTTGTAACATGGAAAGGACCGGGCGCACATCAAAGCCGCACTTTGCAGCAGTGGAGTTTCCCAGTGCTTGAGCCGCGCGGCGGACAGCCTCTGTCAGCAGCTGGGCCCCCTTTGAGCAATTGCCGGCGCCACAGAATGCATCCCACATTATCAGAGGACCCTGCATGCGCAGAGATGCACCAATATACAAATTCCGATGTCTATGCTGGAATGCCATATTTAATATATCCATTAGGCTGTCCCCAATGTCTATACCAGCCTGCCACATGCAAAGAACAATTCCTGCATCTGTGCATCTTGACAGACGCTGTACACGTTCCCTATGCAAAGCATCTCCCACGCACAGAGAATCTGCACTGCATGAAAGCTGGCCTTGTGAGCATTTCCGAGAGAGAACATCAGAAAATAATGGCAGGCATGACATGCACATTGATGGAGCCGGACTTCTGCACAGGTTAGAGAGTAGAGCATTTGAAGCTGAAGGCAGGCTTGACACGCGTGCAGATGCTGTACTGGACATGTGAATATTCAAGAGATTAGAGCATCTATTTTTGACTGCACAATTGAATATGGGAAAGCTGTGCGCACCTCACAGCGCAAGGGATCCTCCTTGATGCCAGCATCGCGCTCAAGCCACTCTGTCTCGAAGCGCTTCACTGTGTGGTCGTACTGCATGCTGTAAAAAAATATCTCGGGGTGCTCTGGGTCCAACGAGGCAGCCACCTCGCTCTCTGGCAGCGGCTGCCGGCAGGCCTGCATCAAACATTCAGTTTGCATCGCAACAATCAGTGAACAAGTTCGTTTCTCCCTTTTTTCCAAGAGGTCTAATCCACATGAGCCATGTCGATATCCCAGATCTTGCATATCGCGCTCATGCCCATTACATACGCAATAATGGGATGGTCTGACAGGCTTTGATGTCCTCTGCGCAGGGAGAAACGTTTGGCAATATAGAAAGGAGAGCTGCTGACCTGCAGCTCTTCTGGCGTCAGCACAGACCGGTGCTTGACCACACAGGGCGCCCCCACGTGCGTCCAGCTCAGCACATCATTCCATGCCCTTCCCTCGTTGTCTGCGCCATAAGAAACATCCTCAGACCCAAGCCATGCATCGTGCATTTAAGCACCCAACAAGACACAGCCACATGCACATAGCAATTCCTTCATGTGGACATCGCGTGCTCTCCTTACGGTGCACAGCGTGCATCCAAGCATGGATACTCCGGACATAGAGACTGAGGATGAGACATCATGCACAGCGCCATAGCACAAATGAAGAGAAGAGAGATGCTAGAACAAACAAGGCAGTGCGAGCGCCAGGGAGAAAGGGCTGCATCATGGTTGTATACGCAGTGCTAGTGACACAAAAAAATACCTCGGGCCCAGGAGCACAACAAATACAGGGGCAGGGTCGGTTCGAACATGATTTAGGAAGGGGTTAGTCATGATGACTCACGGCCGCTGACGTGGCGGACCCCGTCTTCGCAGTCATCCTTCTGCCAGAACACCTGGCGCGGGAACTGCACAGTGACTTTTGGGAAGTCCAGCAATTTCAGGTCCACCACATCCGCTGGGAACCACCCATAGCGCACTGCCAGCCCTGCCTCGCCATGCGGATCCTGCATGGCACCAGCGCGCGCCTGTTCATGTCTTGGACTCTAGAAAAATAAGACATCCAGGCAGAGCGAGAGCCAGAAGATAGAAAAAAGGGCTGCCTCGCAAGCGCATGTCATTCAACAGCAATATAGTGACTTTGAGTACTTGAGTACTTTGAATATTACCGTTTAACTTTGCAATCAATTATGTCATTTTAAAGCAATGATGCCCACATTGACTGCGCTTGAAGAGAAAATACATTGGGGGGGCTGGCCTATAAAACTATCAGCTTAAGCTTGTCCACCCGAGGCGCCTACCTGATATGCATGTCACCTGAGCTTTACTAGAGCACCTCTGCATGCATAGCTAGACAGGTATGGAGCATAGAGTGATGCCACATGAACCCAGGACTTGCATCACCCTATACCTCAAGTCTGTTGAAGCCATGCATGCAGAAATCGGTGACTCTTGCACTCGGAATACACAAAACACACAACTGCATGGGGTCTCAATCTTCAAAGCAGAGGAAGTAAGAGGGCACTGACGGCTGTAAGAGGCGTACCTCCAGAATTTCCAAGACTTGCGCAACGCCTACGCGGCATTTGGTGTTGACCTTGGCCAGGATCATGGAGTCCTTGGAGAGCCTTATGCAAGTCTCTGGCAGCTCGTCGTCTATCCAGAACTCCAGGCCGTCGTGCTGCCTCCATCCCTCCTTCTTCTCACTGCGCGCCCACCAACACACCGGTTACTTTCTTGGACCTCATGCAAGCAGGCAGGATTGGCTCATACATGACAGCTGATGTTGCAAGCCTCTTCCTCTCAAGCTCCAGATAACCTGTACAGTAGGTGGGACACCCTAGTACATGACATGCAAAGCAGGACTGCTTGAAGACCCTCCTGTGTTGATTTTGGGTTCTTCTAGGATACTTATCGAGAATAATGGCACTTCTAGCGGCTCTTACTTCTCTGTGTGGCATGCTTCATGCTTTATACCCCAGCAGCAGAAGAAGAAGTTCTTGGGATGCACACTTTTCATGGAGCCAACAAGTGCATCATGCACTGCTCTGCAGAGCACCACCCTCCGCTCCTTTATATGGGGAAAGTGACTGGCAGCGTGAGGGGCTTGCCTGGGCCGAGAGCCTCCAAGGAAGCTGACGCGGTGGGACTGACGCAGCGCTGCTCGCGTGTTCAGAGTGACCTGTGACGGTCTCTCTTCTGTCTCAACCTCAGCGCCATAATACTGCATGGAGCCCAGGCATAACTCATCCTCCGCCATGTCCTCATCTCCCTTCCCCTTGCCATTTGGCCCCTCGGTCTTCACCCGTTTTCTGGTAGAGTCCGGCGACACGCTCTGCCTGTGAGGGGACGAGGCACCAAGTTCAGAGGGCAGATTCGACATGCAGGTGCCCGCAGCGTGCAGGTGGCCCATGCAAAGCAGCAGTGGTCACTGATCTAGAGCACAAGGGTGACTTCTTGCACATCTCAGCATATTCCTCAAGAAATGCAATGCACAATATCCGATCTGCTGGCTGTCAAGCAGGAGAGACGCTCAATGGAAGATGGCAGCATACCCTTTGTCGACCCGGCGCTCCAGTTGCAAAAGATTCAGACTCCCCGCCACTGGCCTGCCTTTGCGATCATGGTTCTTCCGTTTTGCGGTGCCTGAAGGCGTTGGATCCTTGCTGGCTTCCAGCTTGACACCTGCTGCGGCTGTCGCTGCCACCGTTTCGGTCAACGGTGTAAGCGTCGCATCCCGACGGGCTTCATCATTCTCGTCGTCCGTATCAGCCGTAAGATCAATAAATTCACGTTGCATGTCAGGTTCCATAATGCCAGGTCTCCTGAGCAAAACAAACATCAATCGTAAGTTTACTAGAAGGGCGGTGAACCATTGTGCTCTCTAAAGGCGGTCATCAAATCCGATCTGAGATGAGATTAGCTGGATTTTGCCTCCTGTCCAGCGGTGGCATCGACCACCAAGATTCATGACTGCTCAGAGAGGTCAACAAGGTTGCGAACAGGATGATTTCAGCTCCGCAACATTTGGGCCTCTTCGTGACCCACCTGTCGTGACGCTCACATATCATAGATGAATTAAATCCAAAGGATGCATTTTGCAACCGTGCAAGCTCCCTGGCTCCCCGGCAACACGGAGATCCTTCGACCTCCCAGATCAGGTCACAGCCCGGCTGCCCCCTTCTCCTACAATAGCGTTCCAGTCGCCCCAAAAAAGTTTTCCGAAGTCATGCGATGTGTCAAATACATATGTCTGGCATCGCTGCAGGTGGGAGCGCGTGCTTTGATTAGAGAGCGCAGCGTAGGGCTTGATGATAGGTTTATTATTTATTTCTGGTGTTCTAAAGGGTCGCTTTAATTAGAATTGAAGATTACCTAGATTGTTCCAGCCCTTTTCTCCTGGCTGTGGATAAGCTGAGATTTGCTCCCAACAAATCTCTCTCTTGCATTCCAGCAGTAAATTCAGGCCCTGTCTGCTCGCAAATCGACGCAATGGCTGCCACTATGTCCGCACAGAAGTCCTTCCTGGGCAGCCAGGTCGAGTCCAAGGCCACCAGGTACGACAGCATTCTCCACGAGCCCAGAATTAAATGAGAATGTGGAGGACATTATCAGAGTCACATGGATACGTGCAATGCTTTTGGGCATCGAAATGGTTGCATAGGGCAGCAGATGGCAAAATAGCACGCGGGTCGGGGAGCGCGCTGTCCCGCTTGTCGTGGCTGGCCTCAGCACTCGGATCATAGCGCAGTCAGCGCAGCAGTTTGAATGCACGCTCAAAAGCACAGGATTCCAACTGTTTGTGGATCTGGGTATTCGCCGCAAGGAATGCCATCCCTGATTGCACAGGCGTGTAGCGCCAGGCTCACTGGTGATGGAAGGTTCTAAGTTAGCCTCTTGCTCTGCGCAGGAGCCGTGGACCCGTTGCTCGCAATGTCATTACCGCCAACAGCAAGAAGACCGACATCAAGAAGCAGGGTCTTGAGTCCATCAAGGACCCCGTCGTGAAGGCCAACCTGATGGGCATCTCCCGCAAGATGGCTGACAAGAACTGGACTGACTCCCAGGGACGCAAGGGCAAGGTATTTAATTTCTGAAATTATCTGCACATGGCTACCTATTCCTTTCAATCACTGCTCCTAATAGTTTGTTGTTGCTGCAAGCACCTGCTCTCTGCTTTGTTGCTCCCTGCTAGATCAGTGATCAAGGCTGTTGTTTTGATCCGGTCAGCACCGCTGAGCTTGCAGCTGAATAGCGAGTTGCACGAATCGAGATGATGTCGCAATGCAGGGCTTTGGCGTGTACCGTTTCGCCAGCAAGTATGGTGCCAACGTCGATGGCTACTCGCCAATCTACACCCCGGACGTGTGGGCAGAGACCGGTGACTCGTACAGCCTGGGAACCAAGGGCCTCCTCGCATGGTGCGTCCTTGTTTTTCTGTACCATTATGCAAGTACAAGTCTGCAGACGTGCCCTTGTTTCTCCTGCAGTCCTGCCCATGTTCTGTTGGCATGCATAGCGCTACAGCAGGTTTGCTTTGTGCTAGGCACCATGCGCGGTGCCTTGAACTTTGGCTGAGGTTGGCGGTGAACTGGGGAGCAAGCAGGACTTCATCACCATTAACCCAGTCACTCCACTTCTTTGTCGGGTGCAAGCTGGCAGACAAGAGGATCTTGTGAACCTGACAGGCTGATCAGCCGTGAAGGCATTTCCATGACCCAACAACAATTGAGTCTGAACATTCAAATTTGAATTTGCAGGGCTGGCCTGGTGACTGTGCTCCTGGCTGTGGGCGCCACCCTCATCTACTCCACCAGCCAGCTGGGCCAGTGAGTCATGCCTTGCGTCAGCAGGGCAGGGCATAGCGTAGCTTGATAGGACGAGAAGATAAAGGTTGGAGGGATGCGAATTCGCATTTACATTGTCGTTGCAGCATTGATACCAGTCTCTGTGTCGTGATCCTTGTACCATCATGAGTGCCCCGGCGCTCCCGGCATTTTTTGAGGAGGCAGACTGTGGATGGCAACACACATGTAATTGAGTTCTGTGCTACAGCTTCAGCCGATGTCTACCTGTTATGCACTCTGAAAGCACTACAAGACCCCTCCAATCATTTCTTTCAAGAGCATGCGGCCTGACTACATCGCCTCCATGATGAGTCATGCTACAGTAGCTGCATGGATTTACATTGGATTCGTCTGTCATTTGTTGAAGCATCAGTGCGGTGACAGCTTTTACATCAAAACCATCTTATGGAAGCTCTCATCTCTTGAAGCAGAAATAAAGCAGCATGTGAATATGGAAGCATTACATGAGTGTCAGTCTCTTGCTGCAGACGAGTGCATGCAATTGTGGCCTCACAGTTCAGGGCGAGGCTTTTGACATGTTAGCTTTGCATTGTGCACTTGATCAGCATGCGCTCTACGATGCGCCAAAAAGAAAGCCAAGTATAGGAGCAAACTGTGGTGCATGTACATGTGCTCGCCATTGCATGAGGCTACAGCGCCTGAGGTCTCTGCCATGAGAAAAAGAAGTGGGATCTAGTAGTGAAATTTATCATCATTGCTTTGTGAGAACTTGATGACATCACATGCAATTGAGGCCAATGCCCCAGATGTCTTGAGATGAGAGAGAGAGAGAGAGAAACATTACATCGTGCCAGCCAATAAGGCTGATTAAATGTTCACTGTATCAAAACCAGTGTATCCTCGTCCTAATGAGAGTCTGATGAACCGAGCCACCTGTACTAGATCATCTTGCCACATGAACTGACGCATAGTAGTGATACTGGGCCTAAACAGGCTTACGGTAGCACCCTCCGGCATGTACCCAACCGGTGTGTGCAAGCGGCAATTTAGGGAGAATATATCGATTTCTAGCCCCTCAGCATTGATATCGGCCCCGGGTCTCGGCTGCAGACGGACTTGTGTATGCCCTAAGGCCCTCTAGGCTCTGGGTTCGCCACTCACAATGATTATTATTGTTATTATTATTATTATATCGATTTCTAGCAATCCAGCTGCCAAGCTCCACGACCAACTGTTGTGGCCCAGCTGCCGATGAGCGCGAGGGACCTGTTGGAATCCCGAGCGACTTGCAAAATCCCGAAATATCCACGGAAGATTTTGTTTTGCGCATGCAGTCGAGCTGACATCACATGCAACGGCCGACTTGCGAAATCCTCAGGATATCCACAGAAAGGCCGGTTGCGCATGAAGTCAAGCTGACATCTCAGGCATGTCCAATTTGTTGGATGCCCGTGAAAAGGTACCCAATGATCTGTGTTACACCAGCCATCTACACACTGAGAAGTACTCAACAAGCTTATGACATTCTCTGAGCAGCAGTTCTGGGAGTAGGTGGAGGATTTCAGGTGTTGGAGCATGCATCGGTGCAGACAGCCGTGCAGCTGCCAGCGCACTCGGGATGCTTCCTGCTGCATCTGTCTTCCGCGCTCTCTTGGCCCGAGCACTGATTGGGGAGACAGCCGCCAAATATTTGGAAGCACCTGCCGAGAGTGATGCTGCCCGCAGAGGTGCCCGAAGCCATGAACTCCGTGTTGTCGCTGCTGCTCGCACCAGCACTCCCGGTGCAACTCGCGGAGTCTGTTGTTGCATTGCCTGTGCAGCTCGCACCAACCTGGACATCATTTTATGGAGTCAGGACTGCTTGCTAGGGCTGCACCCGAGCTCTAGACAGTGCTTGGTGGCTATGGCTCATACGCATGCATCAAAGTACTGGCAACTGATATGGCTTTGTTCTTCCTGTCCGAGATACACACAAGAAGAATCTCCAGTCTCTGCAAAAGGTGGTCTGCTGAATGGGACTTGAAGGCTGAACACGTCACGTGAATGCAGCATTACAAGCATGCACTTCAGTCCGGAAGATGCACCTGTGTTGCCGTGCCTGTGGTCTTGTCAAATACCACATTCGCGCTCAGAACGCAGTTGTAAGAGCGGTCAGAGCAGTCAGCGTTGGCAACATGAGCGCCAGTGGCCAGAAATGCCACGGCAATGAGCAGCAGAATATCCACGCGATAGCCCTGTAACACATCCAAGCACTCATGAGTTCATTCAGCAGATGGTGATGGGGTCAAGCTAAGGGTTGCAAGATACCTTTAGACAGACAAGGTTTGATTGCATGCCATATGGTGGCATATTGTGCTTGCGTGCCAACATGGTCTAAAGCTTGTCAGCAGTAGCATGGAAAACTCATGAAAGCAAAATCTTGTCCAATAACATGCTGCAGCCGGGAAGCATTCCCGTCACGCACACCTTCATAGCAAATCGTCTTCTTTGGCAGGATGCACGTCCACCTCTTGCACCTGCTCTGCAGTGCCACAGTGCGGTATTACACCGGATCCATTCGAAGAGAAATTTTTGGTGTTCTCGAGCTCTAGTAAAGGTGTACCTCCGCTTTACACCAATCTCACATCCCGAGTACGTGAGCTAGCTAGCCGAGACACGAGAAGAGCCCTCGAATCACGTCAGATCACGTCAGACATGCTCTGACGGCGACTGGCGACTGCCCCCGACAACAAGGCTCGTTCTCAGCGTGATGTATCTATAGAGTGTTGTAACTACTGAGTGATGTATCTATAGAGTGATGTATCAATATTTCTGGGTAAGGTTGAAGCTCACAGGATCTCACGTTTCGTTTAGACAGGGGTATCGGTGAGATCGCAGTCACACCTTTCGTGGCAGCGTTACACTTGGCGAAGGGCAGCACGGCAAGCAGCAAGTCGACGGTGAGTGCCCGAAGTGCTTTCGAGGCCTTTATCCAGGTTGCAAGATCTCAAGTTTCGAGCATGCATATCCAAGAGAATCCAATGCTTCTGTCCAAGTGTCCAACGCATAGAGTAATACAAGCAGTTGATTAGGAAGTTGAGCCAGCACAGGACTCACATAGCTATACACCAAGTAGGTTGCGTCAAAGACCTGGCATGACTCTTACATCCTTCCGACACACCATGAGTGCTTACAATCCTGCCAAGAATCAGTTTTTTTGCTTTGCATGCACAGTGGCGTGACACCTAACCAAGAAGACGCTTGCTTCCCCAGATATGCTTCCCCAGATATGATGGTAAGAGGTCTATGACCTGGCAAGCAGCCAGAAATGAGAGGCTGCTTGCATCCTGACTCACATAAGCTGCACATGCTTGCACCCACGAGCCTCAGCACTTCGAGCTAATATGATGATGACACCAAAAGACGCATGGTGAAGAAGTTAAAATGCAGGAGACTCTACAGAATCTAGATTCCCCTGCAAAAGGCATTCAAAGGGTCAACAAGGCAAGGGGCAAGGGGCAACAATGAGAAGCCAGAAAGGATTGTTGCAGTGACACTTGGACAGGCAGGACGTCTTGAGAAATTTTTCCTGCAAGGAAATGAAGGCATAAAGCACACTAGCTTAGCAATCTTATTGCTGCTAGGGAGCCATGTCTGTATGTGAAGCACACGCAGGGCACTACAGATGGGATTGCCATGCAGGCTACACCAAGCTATGGATGATGCTTCATGCTGATTGAGGCAGTTGCTGCGCAGCTGTCTGCGCAGACAATTGGTTCGGGGCAGAGCGCAAGGCGGTGCGGGTGGCCGACCTCAAGGCAGCCAAGCGCAAGGCCCAGCAGGCTCAGGCTGAGGCCGAGATCGATGCCGATGCTGAGGAGCCTCAAAAGCCATCCAAGACACCCCAGAGGCACGCATTTAATACATTGCTGTGGTCAGCAGTCTGAAAGAATGCAAAGCAGAAGTTGTGCCTCTGGTCATCCTGTCCAGCAGATCAGTCCTGCCAGCTGTTGCAAGCCGCTCGGCACTGTGGCAGCAAATCCTTTGACAGCAGTTGGTTTCAAGACAATAGGGCACTTAAACAAGGAACAGAGCACTGTCGCTACTAGCGGCTAGAAGAAATCACTCCAGTGATTTCTTCTACACTGGAGCAACTCTATACAAGCTATTGGGGCAAGCGAGTGTGCCTTTTGACCGTCTTCTGAGAGACCAGACCATCTGGTTGTGCTCTGGCCAGGTATCTATATCAAATATTCTTACAGCACTGATGCATATGTAACCACCGCACTTCACACACCAGTTCTGCCTCTAGGTGGGGCAGGTTCACTTAAGGATTGCAGACACAGGGATGCCTCAGGGCAACTAGAGATGGTACGCACATGGGCAATGGCTCGATAAACATTGCAGCTATTTACATATTATATGAAAGGATCCTGCCAAATGCTACAATGCATGCTCGACTGCGACCATGGTGAAGCGGCGAATTTTACAACGCATGCTTGACTGCGACCATGGTGAAGTGACGGGGGGTGCTCTCTGCTTGCAGAACGGTGTCAAAGCCGGCCTGCTGCAGCTCGGCAAGCAGGTCCAGGGAGATGTACTCCATGAGCCAGGGCTCTGTGCTCTTGAACGCCGCGTACGCGAACGGGTTCTTAAACACCCTCTGGAAGCCAGGCGAAGCTGGGTTCATCTCCTGCGAGCACCCTGAAAGTTACTGCGGAGCTCTGCTCGACTCCCGGCATCGTCTGCAAGTTTGGCTTCCGAGGCATATGTTACAGCACTACATCAGAAGGGGTGAAGGTCCTGCCAAGTGCAACACAGCTGCGCACCAAAGCACCTCAGGCTTTTAAGCAAAGCACCTGGAAAACCAGGCCGGAGCATGAAGGGTCTTACAAGCTGAGCAAATAAACACCTTTGAGGGCCCAGAATTCAAATTAAGATAATAATGCATGCATGGGAGATAATGAAGGGAGAGAGGGGAATACCATGATGGCAAAAGTGCCGCCCGGCCGCAGCACGCGGTGCGCCTCGGCGATTATGTTTTTGGTGGCTGCCCGCGGCAGCTCGTGCATGACTAAGCAGCAGGACACGAGGTCCACGGTCTCCGATGGCAACCCTGTCGCCTCCCCAGCCGCATGCACAAACCTGCACCATTATATGCACAAGTGACTCACTCTTACGATGTCCTTATCTTGCACAGCACATAAGGAAAACATCTTTACAGCTTCATAATCCTCTCTCTTCTTAATATACCTTCCGTGAGCATAAGAAATGCAGTCTAGAGCACAGAGTGTAGAGCACGTTTTTCGATGGTAGAGTATTAGCAGGACACAGGGAGCGGACCTGACGGGCTCAGAAGCGCCGGATTTGGCTTCTCTCTGCTTCTGCAGGTGCCGAGCAACTGCCAGGAAGTGGGGCGAGAGGTCCAACGCTGTAAATTGAGCATCAGGGAATGCGCTCCGCAGCTCCAAAGTGGACAGACCTGCAACATAGAGGCAGCACTTGACGTGCAGTACATTAGATCCCCAATCCTATGACTTTGATAGTCTGAGGCGACTTTACTAATAACTGGCAGCTTCCAGGCATTTATGAAGAGGCATGCCTCCCAAGGTGCTCAAGACATTTCATCATCACCTGGAAATTTTCCTACCTTTGCACGGCGCAGGTCTAGCTGCCTGAGACATGTAAGCTAACTATCAAGAACTTGCAGCATTTGCGTCTGCATTTACAGTGAGTTCGAGCAGGCAGGCACAGCAAAATTTGAGTAAGAGAAGGCCCACCGGTGGCACATCCGATGTCTACTGCATTTTTCACCCGCCGCGAGGCACCGGCGCGTTCCATGAGCCGCAGCATGTTGGCGGTGTAGCTGCCGCGCAGCTGCGCGTCACCTTCCGGGTCCAGCAGCTTCCCCTCAGGGTCCATCACCGGCGCATGCACCGACTTGGCCGCCGCATTCACCTGCGCAAGTCATGTTCAAGGGCTGATCTCTTGGTCCTGTGCGTGAAGGAACAGACACAACACAGCACAGCGCTTCATGGCTGTGTGAGTAGAAGTACTTGGGAGGTTGATTAGAGGGTTCTAGCCTCTCTTGATTCAGCTTTAACGCTCTAATTCCAACTCGCAGCACCTACTGTACACTGGAGCGGCAAAAGTGCCGACTTTGGACGAGTGCACTTTGATCTGCGGATTTGTGCATTGCAGATTGTCACTACGAAATATGGAGGAGCGCATGACATATCGCCGTGCATTGACAGTTCAGCTACGGTATAGCATTGAACTTCCTAGAATCTTCATCTTGGGAAAAGGCGATGGCCACCTGCAGAGCGGCTTCCCAGCAGAGGTTGCCCTGCGCGTACGCGTGGAAGGGCTGAGTGTAGTAATCCGGGTACGCCAGGTCAGCATCCCGGACCCCCCGCATCTCCCACTCCCAGTCGGTCCCCCCTCTCAGCGCCGCCACCTCACCCTCGAAATCTACCCCTATCTCCCGGCCCCTCTGCGCAATCTTCTCCCGGGCCTGTGACATTCCATGCACAAACTTCTAACAGTCAACTCAGTGTACTCGCTGACTAAGGCAGGTCGCATGCAACCCAATCCACGTGTCAGCATAGGCTTCGTCAGTGAGTCAACTTAGCGTACTCGCTAACTAAGGCAAGTGGCTCCTTTGAAATTCTGATGCTCCTGGCCCGGGGGAGAAATTTAGCATTGGCTGCAAGTTGTGAACTTGCAATTGCAAGGCAGCCCTTCCTGTTGTTTTTGGTGCTCTGCCTTGATGATTGCAGTTCTGTTTCTGTTCATGAAAAATTTTGGCTGCATTTGATGTTCCACAGATCTTGTGAGCCGCTGCGATCGATTGCCTGCATTGCTGCATTGCCTAATTTTTGGAAGTCTGGCCACCAAGCCTGTCATCACTTATGCTGTGTTTTGAGCTGGACTGTGACTCAGCAGTCGATGGTATTTCCCACTTATGGTTGAGGATGGTTGGGGATTACCTGGGACACGGCAAAATTGAAGAAGGGTGGGAATTTGAACAGGGCTTCCACTGCCCTGAAGAGCAGCTCATTGCTGCTCTGTGAGGCTGGCAGTGCAGCTGATGACTGTGCGCTGCATTGCCATCTCCTTGCTGTTTGGCGCCTGCCTTGCTGCTGCACGCCTCTGACCGGCTGCATATACAGCATGCTCTATCATTTATTGTCAAGATTTCACGTGTCAGCAGCGTTGAGTTAATAAGGAGGTACATCTCTGAGTGACAGAGGAAAAGCCCACCCTGAATGCTCGCTCCTGCAGCCTGCAGCTCCTCAGGCATTGCGCACGCCACGAAGATTCAAGCAATTGCGAAGTAGATGTCATGTTAATCTAGAATATCTTTTCAGCCAAGTCTCGGAGACTTCTTGCAACCAAGATCAGACGAGATCAACAAAAATTTCCACGTTGCAATATGTCGGTTCCTTGCGCAGATGTTTGTTGTGCCTATGGCAGCTCTATGTTGTCTTATATCAATCTATTGTTTGATCTGATCCTGGGCTCCGATTCTCTTGCGGAGGAGAAGAGGCAAACCCTTCCCATAACCTAAACTCCGAGAGCACAAGTTCGACAGGTCAAACGAGATCATTCATGCTGCAAGGTCTTGTCTCTTCCTGTACTCACACATGGGATCCTGGAAACATGAAGATTAATCCGTTGAACATCCCCAACAGCAGCCCGCCTCCCTGCCATCCACAATTGAGGACTTCATCACATACCCTAGTTCCGCTACGCAGCGGTTCTCGACGATGCAGGTCACTTTTCAGCTGTAAAGCGGAGGTAAAGCAGCATAGCTCCATTCAGGGATCGTCTGCGGAGATAGGTTCGACACACTTCAACACCAAACCCCTTGATGCCACCTTGAATCCTGATAACTCAAGACAGTAAGAGAGATATATTCTGTCCTTATATGCAATCGATAAATCGTCAATCACAGTCCCTTTGCACAGATCGTGTGAAAGATCTGCTCTTTCGTTTCAACTTTGTGCATTCTCGATAGATCGTGCTTGCCCTGGACGTGCCAACGACGTATTGAGCCTGCGATGCAGAGGCGGACGACATCCTGGATGTGAAAACACTGAGAGACCAGCTTACACCCAGGTACTCCTTAAGTTGCAAGAATTTGTAGTAGCTGGCAGCATGGCAGACCTCTGTAAACTCATCAGCAAGCACGCCGTCAATGCCAGTCATCTTCTATTATGCTATATGATTAATATCAAGGAGATTGTTGTCGTGATGCTGCAGGGACTCTCCTTTTGTAAGGGACAATAATTCCGGAGGTGGCTTTGGTGAGACCTTCTGCTGCATCCCATCCCTCGAGCGCTCAATGGCAAATTTTCTGAACATTCAGGTATCGACACATGTCTATGCACCGCAGTGGGAGACAAAGATTTGGTGGCTTTGGAGGTGTCGCGCTATGAGAGCGATGAATCATCAGGTACGCTGAAGGCCCGGACCGTCAAGCAATGCATGCATGCAGAGAAGACGATGCACACCCCCGCTTCGTGCTGTACGCGGTGCTGTGTCAAGTTCATGCATGCCTTCCTAATAAATTCTAAGAACACCATCACTGGCATCTGTACTGTCATTGACTGGTACTTCTGCCCTGGGATTGAAGCTGCCATGCACTGCAGCATAACCGCCCACATATGCCCTCTGTTTCCTGCCCTAGAGAGATAATTTCCTGGAATTCTGTTGCAGGAGCGGGGTGTGTGGGCATCTACAACTCGATGGACGGCACTTGCATGCCGCTGCCTCCTTGGGCGCGCCGCTCTGGCCCCAGAAAGACCATCTACCTCGATCCCCAAACGGTGTGCTTCTTACGCTGCTTCAATGCAGTTCATGCTCAATCTCTGCAGGAGAAGTCTCTTACCCCAGAGGTTCTAGAGAGGCTGTGACATCGTCTTGCAAATTTCTGTGTCAGGATGTTTGTAGTCTGTGAAGACCATCTACCACAATCCCCTAACGGTGCGCATTTTTGCGCTGCTGCAAGGCATTTCAGGCTCCAGATTCCCTTTTCTGAAGATTTCTTCGACCCTTGCACTTCCACTTCTGGAACTGTGTAGTACTGTGAAAGGCTGAGTTTCCTCAGTTCTGGCACGGACCTTATAAATTTGGATTTCTGCCTGAACTCACGGGGAATGAGAGTCCTGTAACTTACCCAGATAAACTGAGAATTTGTTCTCCAAAACTGCTTTTGTCAGAGTGTGAATAGTCTGTCTACAGAGCCGACAGCCAAGCTGGGTCTTTTTCCTTGTGCCAGACATGCAGGGCCCCTGCCGAAACTAGTCTATCACCTGCATGCAGGTGCTCAGTGAGACTAAATTGTTTGCATGCATGCATGCTTGTGCTACGGCTAAGAGCCTGGTATTTCGGAATTGCAGGTCACGGCGGCTGTGGTGACATGCGGAGGGCTCTGCCCAGGGCTGAATGACGTCATCCAGAACATTGTAAGCGCTCTCGGCAACATATAGACCATGAGTCACTTGCCCGTGTGATCGTCCTTAACCCCGTCATGGTCATTTGGGACTACAAGGAAGGCAGTGGGGCAGCTCTGTTGACTTGTGAGTTGCCTCTGTCTGTCCAGGTGTTCACGCTGCTGGATTATGGGGTCCAGGAAGATGCGGTGCGTTCCCTCTTCATCATTTAGATTTTGTCTGAAATCTTCCCTGAGTACTTTAGCTGCAGTGCTTTAGCTGCAGTGCTTCTTTCGGCATGCTGCGGAGTGCCGCTTTGCGGTTTATTTTCTGAAAAAATTCCTGGCTGCACAAACACCACATTACATGTCATTACTCATTGTGCAGCTGCTGTGCAAGATGAGGCATGTTTCTTTTCCGCGCATGCACTCAGCGTGACGGGTGCATGCATGCAGATTTACGGGATCAAGTACGGGCTGCGCGGATTCTACGACCGCAATGCGAAGCCCGTAGAGCTGAACGCGCGCACAGTGGAAGGCATCCATCTCAGAGGGGGAACCATCCTGGTCAGCTTCTCTCAGAAATGCCTTTGCACTATTCCATACTTTTCTGCTGTATTGCCTTTGCACTCCTCTATGAATGTCTGCTGTACACGCGCAAAAATCACACCAAGGCAGAACGCAAGGACGCACAAGGCATTGCGAGAACTTCTATCTTCAGCAATGTACATCTCTGAGGACATGATCATGCGAAAGACACAGAAAATTTACCCTGCCTACACATTGATATCCTCCTGCTTTCTTTCATGTGCTCTCGTTCGTCTGAGTTGCAGCCACCTCTGCAGTGCATTGCATGCAGGCAGCAAAGAAGACGGTCTTGTCAGCCCATTGTGCATATTGCTACTCCCGTGCGACAGAGTGCCAACAGGATAAACTCATTATGACACCACCTGCTGGCAATCTGCGCAGGGCACATCGAGAGGGGGAGCAGATGTGAAGGAAATCGTGCGGCGGCTGTCTCTGTGGGGAGTCAACATGCTCTTCGTTGGTGCGCCACCCCTTGCTGTTCCTGCACAGTATCTGCTGCACTTACCCTCCTTGTCAAACAAGCCCTGGACCTCATCGCCTCAGTGGCTGACCATCGGACCAGGTCATCGGATGGTGACCGATTCATTCACCATCGGAAACGATGGCGATCCTGAGTGGCTTTGACCAGAGCGTTCAGCGCATTTGCAATGCAGGGGCACTTATTTACAGGCCACTGAGGCACCTGGCAGCATCAGCATTAGCAGCGCTGTGCTGAACTTAATATCAGCTCCAGTTTGGTTACATTACTTGTATAACAATCATGCTTTGGCACGAACATCGCTGTGACTATCTGGTCATGCCCAAGGGTTTATGAGGGTGTCTGCTTGGTTTTGATGTCATGACAGCTGCTGACTGGAATGGTGACTATGACCTGACTAATGCAGTGGGAGGAAACGGCGGCAACGCAGCCGCGAATGCGATCCAGGAGGAGTGCGAAGCGAAGAATGTGGTGTGTACAGTCGTCGGCGTCCCAAAATCCATCGACAATGACATCCTGCTGGTGTGCTCTTGTGCCTCTATCTCGATCGCCCTTCCCACTCTGACAGGGCATTCCCTTATCGTATGTTATGCTGTCATCCCCTCGCCGGCTCAGATTAAGCAAGTGGCACAATAAGCAACGTGGCACCATGAGCCATGCATTGCGGAATTTTCAGTTTCAGAGCAGAATAAGAAGTGCCGCAGAAGTCACAGACTGATGCAGCACAGTGCAGACTCAACACTCTCCAGGGCTTTATCGAAACAGCTCATGATCATCAACAGTTGCTTTGATGGCGCGGGAACGGACAAGTGCACCTGCTGTGTCCACAAGATGGCATAAGACATTGTGCTGCGCGTCATGCCAGGTTGGAAGGTGTCCATTCATATCCAGGCAGCTCATGCCGCCCAGTTGTTTGTGCGCGCGCAGATCGACGAGGGCCTTTGCTGTGTCCCCACGGTGACATTAGACCCACCACGGCAGGTTTGGAACTCCCAGATTTGAAACTCCCAGGGTCTCTATCAAGGCATTGATGACAACTATCATGTTTTGCATGCGCGCAGATCGACAAGTGCTTTGGATTTGACACGGCGGTGGAGGAGGCGCAGCACGCGCTGCTGGCAGCCAAGGTGGAAGCTTCCAGCGCATCCAACGGCGTCGGCCTCGTGCGACTCATGGGCCGCCAGTCCGGTTTCATCGCCATGCAAGCCTCCATGGCCTCAGGTGGGTGGCTTTCGCTTTGTGGGATTTTGTGACCCTTGATTATTGACCCCTGGTTAGAACTCTTGTTGTTATAAACCTTTGCATTAATCAACCAGTTGATTAAAAGTCCCCTGCATCATGGGCAGCTGTTATGGCAACATTGCCATGCAAGCCTCCATGGCCTCAGGTGGGTGGCTTTCGCTGTGTATCACAGATTCTTCAATCTGACATCCTCGGTCAAGGGCCGCTGGTTCGAATTCACGGCCGGGATTGTGACCCTCAGATGACATTCCGCCCCTGATCATGAGACCCTGAATGCCTCTCAGTCGGGCCTCATTGCCAAGCAAGCCCCCATGGCCTCAGGTGGATTACATATACATTATTAAATATCATATCGAGAAAGCCTCCTAGAGGGTAAAATATGCAAGCCTGACACACAGCAGATCAGATGCAAAGTCAGGACCACTGAGCGAATGTGCGATGTGCTGCAAACAAATGCATCAAAACATGCTGGCTCGGTCTTTTAAAGGAAACACAAATGTCACTGGGTTGTTTTACTAATGGACCCCTGAATTATAACCCTTTAGTCATGGGCCTCTGAAATTGTCATGGTCAGCTGATTTGGCTTCATTGCCAAACAGGCCTCCCTGGCCTCCGGGATGCGATATCCCTGACCCTAGTCCCCTGGAAATGCCCTCCAATTTGCAAGACAGCTGATTGATGTTGGTAACAGCCCTGCAGGCGTCCATGACCTGCAAGCAACTAGGCGCTGAGCGTGAGTTGAATAGAGAGTTGAGGGTGCAGCAGTTGCCTGCAGAAGGTGGCAGAATCTTCTTGCCCTTGTTCCTTTGCTGCCGCCGAGCAAGAATGGTCCAGTGGAATTTCAACCTCGCTCTCACTCAGTACTGGTGCCCTGAAAATCAGAGGCAGAGCGAATGCTAGGGGGCTTCATGTAAGCAAGCTATACATCCGCTGCACCTGCTGCCTGTGCCGCATCTGTGAAAGTGAATGAGAAAGCATTGAAGAAAGCCAAGCCATGCGCAGGCGTGGTGGACATCTGCCTGATCCCGGAGATAGAGTTCTGCGAGGAGAAGCTGATGGCCAGCATCCAGGCGATCATCAACCGCAAAGGGCACGCCGTCGTGTGCGTGGCAGAAGGCGCCGGCCAGACTCTGCTGGAGACCAAATGCCACGCCACCGATGCCAGCGGCAATCCAATTCTGGCAGACATCGGGATCTTCCTGCGCGACCGCATCAAGGCCTTGATCAAGGTGAGGGCTGGGAAAACACATCAAACAACCAAGCAGAGTCAGACTTGCTAGCGCAAACTTCATGTTGTGCAGGCCCAAAGTTGCATGCTAGTGTCATGGAGGCATATGAAGAAGTAGGATTCTGAATCTGAGTCTTATTTGAGACACAATGCCCTGTTGTTGCAGCAAAATTGCTAGTCTAGCAGTACCGCTCACAGCTATTCCCAGTCTGCGAATTACAAACCTTCCCAAGTCGAAAGCTACCGCAGGAGCAGGTTTGTGAGGCAGAGCAAGCTTGCCATAATAGCAGCTTTCCGACTTTTCAACGGAGGTGTTTATATTTATTTCTTGTGCTGTTGCCCAGGGAGCGGACGTGAAGCTGATAGATCCATCCTACCTCATCAGGGCAGTCCCAACCAATCCCAATGACCGCATCTATTGCAAGGTAGGCGAGCTTCAAAATTATCCTCCTGACAGGGTGCTGCGCTTGAATTTGAACTCTTGAACCACCATCAAGACATAGTAAGCCAAGATTATAACCGCATAAGAGATGCTGCCATACACTAGTGTATAGGAATCTGACCTTTTTTTGCCACGGCTGGCGGTGGGCGGTACAAATTGGTTGCACCGTGCCCACGGCCAACTGGGTCTTGCTTGGATCTGGCAAGTCTAATAACGGGCAGGATTTTGGCAGCCATGCTATTGCAGCTTGTCTGCGTACACACCTTGCCTCTGGCAGGAAAAGCGTGCAATAATAAGAATAATAATATGCCGCGTGTCTGCAGACGCACCTTGCCTCTGGCAGGAAAAGCGTGCAATAGTAATTATTATAAGGGACGCGAAAAATTTCAATGCAAAGTGATCTGACGGCGGGGCAATGTAAAATGCAGATCTTGGGCCAAGGTGCCGTCCACGGAGCGTTTGCCGGCTTCACAGGTTTCACTGTGGGCCTCGTCAATACTCACTATGTCTACCTCCCAATCCCAGTCATCATCCAGGTGGGTGTTTCTCTTTGATGTCCATTCTTGTTTTTTGGAGCCATTTTTTACCATAAAATAGAGCTTTTTGGGGGGTTAACGTTGGCGGATGGTGTTTCAGAAGCAGAGGCACATGCCTCGAACAGCAAAACATTTGCGTGTGAGGCTTGCTCTTGGCAGACCATTTCCGGGATGGCCTTGATACGAATTCACAATGGGCATGCCAAGTAATGAAGCTGGATATGCAGATGTGTATTTGGATATTCATATGAGCGCATTGGATGCAGGCGGCTCGCACAGTGGATCCAAAGGGAAGGAACTGGAATCGGCTGAAGACTGCCATCAACCAGCAGGATCTTGAGTGAGCCCTGGGGGATGAGAGAAAATAAGGAATTCGAAATGCCAGCATCAAGTTTCGGGCCTTTGGGTGGCTGAATTTTTTGGGCAGGAACCTTGTACCATAGATGGTCGCTGGGCGCTGCTGGGTCCATGCTCCCAGAGATACACGACATACCAGCAGTGCGCTGCGAAAGCAGCGTTGTTTGTGGAGGTGAATGATAGAGGCAGCTCGGTGCACGATGCACGGAACGAAACGAGGTCTTTGAGGACGGATGCGTGGCACAAGCTGCCTTTGGTCACCAAATTCTTTGAACCTGGTAGATGATACTTGTCTTGCTGCTGAATTTGTTACTTTGACTTTCGTGCATCATCGCAGGATCGAGAAGAAATTGTGTAAGCAGTAAATCTCGTAGCTGCAATAACCTTCCGCTTGTGGGGGCGTTATTTAGTAACGTGACCATCCCAAGCTGGACGGTCATTCCCTCTCTAATATGATTATGATGAAGGAGAAGAACTTTGTGAAATACATAACTTAAGACCTCTTCAACAGTTCCTTTCGCAAGCTGGAATCTGGGTAGACTCCCTCGTCGATACTGCTGAAATGGGCTCGAGACGATGAAGGCGACGCCTGCTGGTGTCAGCTATGTCATCGTCGCTCTTGTTTGTCTATGCTGCACGTTATGTTCATGTTTAAGCCTAAAAAATGAATGGGAGACCGAGGATTCCGTGGAGTTCCTCGAGGCAACTCACAGGGACCTCTTACAGCAAAAGAAACCCGCACCTGCACAAGTATGCACGCAGACAGAGTACTTCTGCGGGGCTGGAGATGTGTTTCTGGGCAACGCACACAGCGCCCTCAACAAGGCTGGCAACTGCGTCTTCGACAAAGGTAGCCTCTGGCGAGACATCCCCACAATCTTGGGGTATGCTTTAATTTTCAGCAGTCTCGACCAATTACCGATGCCTGTACTTGATCCCATACTATTCAAAATCTGCCGTATTATCCCCCACTAGCTTCCGAAACGGGGCATCACAGGTTTCCTCAAGCTAAACAGAGCTTTGTGTTTTCTACACAGACCTTCAGCTGTGGGTGTGCGGGGACTATGCGATCACAGACAGCGCATACCAGCTGCATTTGGAGTACAACGCCACCTGTCAGCCGGCATGCATGGACAGCTCCAGCAGCCTCAGCCTGCCCACCCAGTACTACTGGGCGCCCTCTGACTGGGGCGCCTGTTCGGCGGCGTGCGATGGCGGTGTCCAGACTCGCACCGTCGCCTGCATGAACTCCCTCGATGGCTCGTGAGTACCTCGCCCCGTACCTTAGCTTTTACTGGGACCCTGGCACGATTTTCCTCTCTTCCTGGTGCAAGGTGCCGTTGAAAAGTGGCTCTGAGCACGCCTTACAGCTCGAAAAGAGGCTGCCAGAGCTGAAAGGAGCAGAAAAGTGGGCAGGCCTCATAATGAATGGGTGTCTGGTCTCCGGTGAAGCATGTTGCGACATGTGCCGCATGCATCATACCCTGCGTCAGATTCCCAGCTCAGTACAGCTCTTGCGCTGGCACAAGACAAACGCAATCGCAGGAGTGTTCTCAGCATTTTGGCGACAGGAGCAGAATCATGGGGCCAGCGGATGAAGACCTTATTATTTGTAGCTTTTGTGCCACCTGAGTCCTCTTGGGCTGTTTTGGGCCTTCCCGCCGTTACTACACATCAGGAAATTCCATGCCTACTTCACCTGCTCCATTGCACACAATATCAGAAAATGTTGCCATTTCTGATGGCAGATGGCTTGCGATTGCTGTTCAAAGCATGCGGGAAATGTGTTGACCATGAAGCCTATCTGACTGGCAGAGCCTGGAGCAGCATGAATTACCATTGCCTGAAAGTGCTCTGGCTTGACTCTGACAATTTTCTCTGTTGCGCTGTGCAGGCAAGCGGGCAACGTGCTGTGCGATGCATCCGCCAAGCCGGGAAATCGGCGGCCGTGCAACGCGACCAGCTGCGCGGTGACTGCGCGGCAGCTGCGTCTCAGCTTCACGCCCTGGGGCACCTGTGAGGCGGCGTGCGGCGACGGCTACAATGGCCGATCCGCCATCTGCACCAATGCCGATGGCATCGCCGCAGACCCGACTGCCTGCCCCGGCTACAGCGGTGCGCGCCTGTGACACCATTTAGGCATGATGGGAGGCGAATAACAGTGAGACTTGAAAGTTCAAGTGAGGAAGAAAGTGGCAGAGACATCATTCTCTCAGTCAAGTTCTAGAAATAGCTGTAGCTGTAGCGGAGCTAGAGTATCAGCAGACGGGCCCTGCCTTGCAGGATCGCCTCAGAGTGTTTCTAGCCACAGGTGATTAGCCCTGGACTGGGCCCTGTGTCAACTTGAGCTATGACTGTTCTTTATGCGTGCAGAGTGGCCATGTGCCAGGCATGCACACCCAAGCAAACAAATGCATGAATACTGCAAAATTCGTACAGGTGAGCAGCTGTCGGGCAGCTGCGCGGCAGCTTCCTGCAGCCGCCCGCACTGGCGCGCCGGCGGCTGGTCCCGATGCAACGCCACCTGCGGCGGCGGCACGATGACTCGCCCGGTCACATGCGTTGACGCAAACGGGAACGCGGTCGCAGACCCGGCTGCCGCATGCAAAGGGCTGTCCGCCCCGGCCGCCGCCGCAGCGTGCAACACCGCGCCGTGCCTCAGCTACACCTGGCAGGTTGACCGGACTGTGACCCTTCTCTGGGATACACTCCGCAAAGATGCACTATGCGTTGTGCGGAGCTGCCTTAAGCTTTCGGGAACAAAGTTTTACCCTGTTCTTGCTCAATATCGTGCAGCATGCCTGCTGCCATGCATTGCCCTCCCAAACGCAGACTTGCTTTCCTGTTTTCCAAGCTTCCCCAGACCTTTTAAGCTGCAGCTGATACACAAAACTTGCTCCCAACGCCTGCCTTGCCTTCATTAAGAAAAGAATCATTCAAGAAATAAACCTTCATATTTATATAGTATCTGAGTGAATCTCGTGTGCGCAGATTGGGGCGTGGGGCAACTGCAGCCTGGCGTGCGGCGGAGGAATCATGGAGAGGGCGGTCACATGCGTGGATGAGACAGGGCAGGCTGTGAATGGGACAGAATGCTCCGGAGTCCAGCCTGCCGACCAGCTGCAGTGCAATGTGCTCCCCTGCGACTTCTGCTCGCTTACTAATTGTGCCAGCCAGGTCTTCCCCCTCAGAGCTCTGAGCAGGAGACAATACGTAAACTGAGATGATCGGGGGAACTCTTGACATCATTAAAATGGCACCTGTTGAACAATTACAACTGGGCTCCAAATAGGCATTTGTCACCCCCTCCATGCCGACCCCTGGAAACGCAGCTTGCCCCTTTTCAATGCTACATTGGAGCCTGCTCTGCATCCGATCATGCAGCATCAGCAACGTGGAGCTGATCACAGGAGTGAGAAAACTGTTCCAACACGCAGCATTGCAATGAGGGCTTGCATGCTTGCCTGAAGGTCCCCTTGTCCACCGGACATAACAGCTGATGATTGAATAAGAGTCCCCTGCTGTGTTGGGCGCAGGGGGTGTGTAAGAAGGGGGTATGCGTGTGCCAGCCAGGGTTTCGGGGGTCATACTGCGAAATACCCCCCTCCTGTTCAGGCATTCTGGACCAGTCGGGCAACTGCTGCCCCACCGGCGTGGTGTCTCAGAACGGCACCTGCTGCTCCGCGGTGAGTCATGCTTCACATAACCCCGTTTCCTTACTGTCAACGTGCCAAGTTCTTGTGGGGATGCCAATCAAGCTGTCAGTGCTGTACTTGGCAGGGCCCTTGCCAGATGAAACTTTTCTTTGTAGTGCAGCTGTCTCTTTCCACTCAAGTCACTTGTGAGCAGCACATGGTGCATGCTTAGCTGAGAACAGTGCAACACACTGGCTTCGGTCCCTAGCCGTGTGGCTAGGGAGCAAGAGCATGACAAGCAACGCAAGGCAGAACAAAAACGGTCGCACGTGCTGTCTTGGGAGTTTGCTGGGTCTCTGAAGGGCAATTCCCATAGGTTACACTCTTGCCCGGCACATTTGGCTTGTAGACAGACATGATGAGGCTTTGTCCCAGAGCTATTTGCCTCAGGGGTTGTCAGGAGGAAATAATGCATCAAATTCTAGCAGTTCACCCTTGTATGCGGCCTGGCTGATGTGCCTCTTCTCCCACACCCAGGAATTACCCCATATTTATCCCCCTGCGATGTAAAATCCTCATTTGCTGTGCGCGCGCAGGGGGCGTTGCTCGATCGGCACAGCCGCTGCTGCGACAGCGGTCGGCTGGATGCGTGCGGCGAGTGCGATGGCCCGGCACTAAATGTGGACGTCCAGAATAGGTGCTGTGATTAACAGCCCTAATGTGCATGACTAAGATATATGGCTTTGTCACGGATGCTGATGCATTGTGCTGATGATGGAATGATCCATGACTGGATCGGCTTGCTTGGGTTGTGCGCTAAGTAGCAGCGCATAGGCCCACTGAGAGCATCTCATGCTGTCTGTGGTTTGTGTGATTCTGCGGTCCGACACTATGTTTCACACATTTCACTTGATTCTGTGCACATAATGAGACATTACTGATCTGTTGACTGATCGTGATGACTCATGGCAGGTGCTGCGCGTCGGGGGCGCTGGATGCGGCGGGCTTCTGCTGCGAGAGCGGGTTGGTCGACGAGTGCGGCGTCTGCGACGGCGTTTCCGCCTCCTGCGCGCTGCACGCCGTCGTAGACGTGCAGGTAGGCCAGCGCCTGACATGGCACATCACTGAATTTCCTGCTTGTAGGAGAGTGTAATCGCATTTGAATGTGCAGCCTGCAGACGTGCTGCTTCTTGGGACCCATGTTTGCTCATGCGTTAGGATCCGTGCAAAGGAGTGCAAGCCAGAGATGCTTCCAATATTACTTTTAACGGTAGATGCATGCTAGAGAGAACAGCCCACTGTCATTGATGGTGATTGTGCCTGCTTGCTCAGCTAGCACACAGTGAACAATCATTGCACAGAACGCCGGGTTCTTCAGAGCTCAATCATACCTGGGAAGCTGCCGCGCAGGTGACGCAGGTGGCCAGCTACCTAACGCTGGGAAGCTATGCCTTCGCCGCGTCTGTTGAGGCGTTCCTGAGCGCCTTGTTGGCAATAAACGCCAGTCACATCGCAGTGAACGAACTCGTGCTCGCTCCGGGCGCCTCAATCGGTCCCGGCACGCAGAGTGTGAATCTGCGAGTTGACTTCTCTGCCACCCCCGCCGATTCCTTCTCGGCCGCAGCGGTGAGTGTTTGTTTGTGCCTGAAGACTTAATATGGCTAATCTGAAAAGACCAAATCAGGCAGCAAAACAGAATTTCCAAAGACAGGATATGCGGCACATGCACAGGATGCGTAGCTTCCTCGAATACAGTGGTGCAGATGGGTTCATGTCTTGCCTCTAAAGCCTGCAGATGCTCTACACCAAGATAGCTTAGACCTTGCTCGTTTCGGGCTGCATGCAGCAAGCTGCTAGTCACCGTACGCCTCTACTCGTGAGCGATTGGTGCAGCTGCATTACAGACTCGGCTCCGCAATGGAAATTTGGAATATTTCACTGCTGTTTCTTTGGACTGCGGATTGTTTGAAGGGGAAAGAGGCTGTGCCGAGCAGAATGACACACTGCATGCATGCGTAGGACCTGCGGGCTGCGCTGGCAACTCGAGCACTGCAGGACGCTGAGGGCCAGGCATCGGCCAACCAGCTCTTTGTGCTGCTGGGAGCGCCGCTCGTTGCACGGCAAGCCATCTGCGGCAACCAGGTTTGCGAGCCGGGCGAGCGCGCGCCGATCGACGCCAACAATCTCGGTGCGAAGGGGAGCATGGCGAGTGGCCAGCTACCTAGGGTGCTTATCATGGCCTCTGAGATGGAGAGTGCAGCGCTGTCTGTCAATCCCTATCTTGATATCGTGGTACAGATATAGGGCTAATCTAGATGCAGGGTCCAGAGATATAGTTAAGAATGTTACCGTAACCGTTGCCATTGTGGTGTGTATGTCCAGAAAATTGCAGCAAATGAGGGATGTATACATGCTGCGGGTACAGCAGGACTGTGTAGAAAAGAGACGTCAGAGGAAGAGCAAGCCAGAGCAAGGCAGAGCTGCCTTGCAGCAACTAAATAACAGTCTCCAAGGAGCCGATGAGAACTCGGGCATCAGCGCGGCCGCAGAACAGGTTTACAATAAAGTTTGTGCCGATTGACCTGCCCAGGCTGCCCGGGGGATTGCCCGTTCGCGCTTGTGGCCTGCCCGGCCCCCAAGGCCGGTCCCCCCTGCGGCGGCCACGGCTTCTGCCTGAGCGCGAGCGGCGCCTGCCAGTGCTGGATCGGCTATGCAGGGGAGGACTGCAGCCAGTGCGCAGAGGGCTACATCAGGTGCTGAGTAACCTGTTCAGTAATCCTGACTAAGTAAGCCTCCACTGTGTTGATGTGATTCATCTGATCACAATATGATAAGTTGTGTTGCGTGGGCTACATCAAGTGCCAAGAATTCAACGGAAAAAACATGAAGAAGTCCTCTAGCAGATTGTGGAGAGGAGGTGCCAGTCAAAGGTGCAGGCACTGTGTGTGGCGCACTTTTTATTTAATTTCCATGGCAGCATACATGCAAATGCCCCACATGCCACAGGCATTGCGCAGGCGTGATTGGTGCATCAGCTGCTGTGCAGAGATGCCAACAGGCCTTTTTGCATGCGAAAGCGCGGTTCATTCCAAACACTGCCCACAGCAGCGTCGCTGCAGTTTACTCATAGATGCTTTTAAAGCCGCTGTCGAGTGACCTGAAGACCATCTTGCTTGCGGCCATCTCACCAAGTTTGGCGCACTCGACTTGGATTTTGAGTTCTGGAGATTGAAAAATTGTGTGCATTTTGCAGGTCGGGGCAGCTGTGCAGTCGCTACGTGCGAGCGGATCTGCCTCTGCTGAATCTTTCGTCCAAGGCCGGTCTGGACAGCGTTCTGGGCATAGGAATCGCTCTGATCACCATAGCGCTATTATTAATGTGCCTCATGGCAATCATCCTCTTGCGCATGCGCAAGAAGCAGCGCAAGAGAAAGTGCGTCTCTCATGAGTTTAAAATGCTGATTTGAAGGTCCACGCCCTGCATTGAATGCAGTTCCTGTATGTTTGCAAGGCTGCAAGTTCCATGCAGCACATTGCACAGGAAAGCATCTTGAGCAAAGAATCATTGATCTTGTGTCTGTTGGCTTTCACCTGTTCCGCCCCAATTTGAGAACGTTAATTTTCCTGCAGACTTTCGGCTGCCCTGTTCCAGCAGACATGGCTCTGTTGCTTATGTTTTGACCATGCTGCGAAGATTTGCCTCAGAAAATGCTCAGTGCTGCATTATTTATTGTTGGACAAAATCTGCGGGGTGGGCTTAGTGGTTTCGAGCTCATGTATTGTGTGGGCCTTTCCTCTGGCAGGGGCAGGATTTTGGCAGCATTTCAGTGTGGCTTGTCTGCAGACGCACCTTGACTCAAGCAGGAAAAGCAAGTCATGATGATAAACGTCCCCATACGGTGTGGGCGACGCAGGCGGGGCAGGAAGAGTGGGCTGACCAGTCGCAAGTCCAGCGGGCAGAATGTGTTTGTGGAGGCCTCAGGAGTGGCTCTAGGAGCAGCGGCACTCAATGTGCGCTTGATTTGTCTGAATAGTCTCATCCTTGACAGCTTTCCTGAGCTGGCTGGTGGTGCCTTCAGCCTGCTTTGCCAGACCAGCCTCTACCTCAATCTGCCCGCTTTTTCCATCCTTCATTTCGTCAGTATTTTGAGAGCTTGCGGCCGCTTCTGTTGCTTCAACTAGCCAACGCATGCATGCAAATTCACCATTTTCTGGACAAGCTTTGTCACTCTGTGACCACATGCATGCAGCAGTTATAGATGCATCACCAGGCCCAATTCCCATGAATCTTGTGCAGGGCTTGCCACTCCATATGACACTGTTTCCTGGAACGCAGACGGTGCATTTTGAGGGCGCTACAGTGGCGACTAAGCGGCCCGGCAAGGCTCCGGAGGGATCTTCCGGCGCCGCCGCGTCTCTGGCGGTAGCTCAAAGCGCCCATAGCGTGCGCCAGGTCAGCAACGCGTATCCCCATGTGCGGCCGGCTGTCGCTCTCAAGCCATCAGCCGCCGGCGCCACAGACGGCCGGTGCGCATGCTTCTTGCAATTTTCCAAGCGAATTACTGCTTCCCTTTTGCCACTATTGTGAGATAATCCGAGGAATGACGACAGTAACGACTCAACAAACAGTGCACGTTGTTGCAAGGCAGTATACTTCCGCAACACCCACTTCGGCCAAATTGGATTGAACACTGAATGCGTCCCATTGCGGTCGTCAGCTGAATCATTGACATTGACTCATGTGCACTTAAGCTTGCAATTCTAGAAGCAGTGCAAGTGAGTAGTCTTCTCTGACAATCGATGTGTGCCTGGCTATGCAGTCCGGCCGGGCAGCAGGCCGGGCAACGCAGCGGCGGCACCGGCGGCGGCGGCGGCCGGGGAAATTTCCGGGTGGATGAGTCGGCGGCGGCAGGAGCGCCGCCGAACCGCGGGGACTTCACTCTCGAGGAGGCAATCCGGTCGCGTCGCGGCAGCAGCGGCGACCGCGCGCTGACATCACCCGGTCGGGATGAGGTCAGCGACTTGCATTAAATGCTCTTCGTCCGCATGCTGCTTAAATACACACAGTAAGTTGAAGGGGTCTGGGTGCCTTCTTTGGGTGAGATGCTTAATTGCCCGAGATAAGAGAAGGGCAATAAGATGATTTTTACCTTGAAGGAATTCAGGTGGAGGGTAATTACCTTACAAGCTAAAAGGTGTATTGAACGAAATTGCAACTCTCAGATATTGCCCCCCGAGTGTTACTTTCGGAATCCTGCAAGCTGGCCTTTGATAGGATAGCTGAATTTGCCTGCCTGACACCCCGGACCGACAACTGCAAATGTCTTAAAATCTGTGTTGGGATATTGTGCAGGGAAGTGGTGCTCCCAGTGGAGCCACGCTGAGTCCTACAGGCTCCGGCAGCGCACTTGCCAGCTGGCCGCTGCTGGGCAGCGCAAAAGCAAAAAACAATGCTGCGCTGGACGCAGCGCGCGCGCGCAGCGGCCGCCTGCTGTGATTGCCATGATGTGAGCGATGACGCCAGCAGTGACATGAGCGATAACGCATCGCAGCGATGCATGCAAAGACTCCACACCCTTTGGCAGCCCATGGCACGGTGGACAGTGATTATGCTGTGCAATAGAAATCTAGACACGGACATCTAGTGTGCACTGCATGATCATATGATTGGTTCCGCAGTTGCCAATTGGCCACACCATGGGCAATAACAGGCACGGTGCAATGGCAAAGCGCTACACTGCGCCAGAGAATTGTGCAGCAGCCGCCTGCTGTAACTTGATACTGCAGGTTAATGCACCAGGCTCCCGAGCATTATCAATTCATTTTTGGACTTGTTCAGACGATCAGCGGGGAACAACATCGCGCGACTACTACTGCAATAGAAACTTACATTTGGACAGTGCGATCGTCTTCCATGCTAGGTTTTGATCTGGAAGCGCGGGGTTGATCCCCAGAGGGCAGGCTCCAATCTCCAATGCGTGAACTGCCAGAGACAGACCTTTGTCATACGCAAGCTCACACAGCGCTGCGATAAACGTAACCCCACCGTGCGATATCGTACATTTCGACACCACCATGGGGCAATAAGAATTGAGTTTGAGGTGGCATAGACCGACACAATGGCAGTGCTGTGGAGCATCTTCGTGCCTGCCGTGGTCTTCGCGCACGTCTTGGGTGGTGTGCTGCTGCTGTACAGTCTAGAGAAGGTGTCTGGCGTGGTTTCCAAGTCTTGGAAACGCGTCTTTGGACGCTTTAGAAGTAGCGCTAAGACCGAGGACGCAGATCAGTTGAGGGAAAGTTCAGAGACAACCCCTACTGGCGGTCCGACAGAAGAGCTCGAGACTGCCGCACACAAGGCCCGGGCTGTGAACGCCTGGAGACGAGGCTGCAACTGTGAGGTGATTCACTTTGGTTAATGTGGGCCAGATGCAGCATCGCCAGGCCCCGTTCCGGGTGCAACTTGCGCAGGATAGCTACTCCCAGCGTTTGGGGTCAGGGGATAGTAAACCAAAAGTGAACGAGATTTTTGTGCATGGGCACTGCATACAAAAGTTGAAGATCTAGACATGTATTTGATGTTCCCTGCAATCACTGGTTCTTGGGCAGCTCTATGCTACCATGTGCTGTATATTTAGGGTGGATTATTGACCCAGAAGTCCAAGATGGGCACTGTATATCGGCCCTGAAGTCCTCGAAACCTTGTAGATTTTGCCATTGAAACATCTGAGACCGGTAGCAGGTTGTTAACTGACGCTATATTTGAATTGTGCTCGTTGCTGTCGCATCTTGCAGTCAAATCCCCACTTTATCGTTTTGACTGCAGAAGCTCCAGGAGACATTGCTTTACGCATACTTCATTACCAATTCAAAAAGTGGTTGTGATTGAGCTTCCAAAGTTTTGCACGCAATGCTTCTTGCTGACAAGTAGCCCATTTGCCATTGTCCAACAGGAGGGATGCTACTGCGTGGATAGATGGGTGCAGAGGAACAAAAAGGACGTGGAAGCTGGCAACACGACAGCCTCCCACTTGGCAGTGCAGTACCCTGCCGACCTGGCGTGGTTTGATGTCACATGCCATGTCTTGGACCAGAAGACCCTCAAACAGAAGCAGGTGTGCGCAGCCACTGTCTGGCACCACTTCTATTATCCTGCCCACTTTTCCTCTGCATGAAGATTCAGACAGGGCATTAGAGCTGCAGAAGGGTCCACCTGCATTGCTGCACCTGCTGTGTTTCAGGATTGCATATAAGGATTCAAATCTCAGCTGTGCATAGGCCTAATTAACCCGTCAAGTAAAATATTCCACAAAAAAAACACCCTACTGCCATATGGCCCATGCCCTGAAAGCTATTGATGCAGGGCTTGCCGTTGCTTCACCCAACAGCAGCAAGTCTGTCACATTCAGTCAGTCAGCCACACTACACCGCTTGCAGCCACTTTGGGTGCTGATCCGGTGCCTGGCTCTGACTGCCAGAGCCAGCGTCCAGCATGACATCCAAACAGGCAGAAATAAAGTGGTGACACCGCTGTGTCGTTGACATGTGACGGCGTGCTGCGCGCAGGTGCTGCACCCGTCGTCAGGCAATGCCTACCCGGGTGAATGCGTGGCTCTGCTTGGGCCGAGCGGGGCCGGCAAGTCCACTCTGCTGGACATCCTGTCCCTGCGCAAGTCCAGCGGCAAGCTCAAGGGGCAGGTGCGCTGCCCATGCCTTATTCTTGGAGTCAAATCCGTGCTTCATTCTGGATTTCAAACACGGGACCCTGACGCGCAGCATTGACCAGCTGGACATGGAAAACACCTGGCAGGAAAGAAAGGCAGGATGCAAAGACTGGCCTGGCTCGGTCATCTTTACAAATGTGACTTTAGAGCCATGTGTTCTATATGAACCTTGTCTTCGGTTCTGGTCACCCCGTGTGCATGCCACGGCGGGGGCCAAAAAGCTGTGCTCAACCAAAGCTTAAAGCCAAATCGTCTATTTCTCTTGGACTGTCAGATTTGGTGTGCATTGGCTCTTCATGACACTATTTTACGTCCTGGGGCTAGTCCCGTCAAATACTTTAATCCCTTTGTCATTTCAATCAAGGCGCAGAGGCCGCATGGGTGGAGTAGTGCAATAGCAGAGAAGAAAAATAATAATAGTTACTTGCTGACGGCACATGGCGGCACATGCGCGCAGGTCATGATGAACGGGCGGCCCCTGGGGGTGCAATTCAAGCGCAACAGCGCCTACGTGGCACAGGAAGATTGTTTCGTGCCCACCATGAGCGCATGGGAGACCCTCAAGTTCACCGCCACGCTGACTCTGCCAAAGGCAATTTCGCCCGAGGACCGGCGAGTGCGAATCGAGGAGGTGCTCAAAATCATGGGGCTCTGGCGCTCGCGCGACACGCAGGCGAGTGACTCACTTTTTTAGCCATGGTTGCTGCCTCTCACAGGCGGCAGTGTAAAGCTCTTGTGGCAAGCATGCGTTAGCGCTGCATGTCACAGGCAATGTGGAAGTCTTGTAGCAAGAATGTGAGTGAGAAAGCTGTTGGCGGTGGAACACACGGCTCTGGGCTGACGTGGGTGTAGTAAGGGTCTGGGGAAAGACCTCTGGCTGTGCCACCAAAGCAGCAGAAAAGTCTCATCTTCGGGCATGCCTGCTCAAGCCCACCATTGCCAAACACATATGAAGAGAACAGATTATTTGGCACACCATGCGGATGAAAGCTGGATTGACATCAGATATTGCCCAAGCACATTTTTCATTATCGACGGGGCCTGTATGGGGTGTACGGCCTGTATGGGTACACATATTGAGTGAAACCGCAGGTGGGGTTAATGTCAGGGTCTCAGTGGGCGTGTCTCTTGGGTGGATCAGGTGGGCGGGGCGTTGCCGGGAGGCATCCTGGTGCGGGGCCTGTCGGGCGGCGAGAAGCGGCGGCTGAACATTGCATGCGCGCTCATCTCCGCGCCCTCCATCCTCTTCTTGGACGAGCCGACCACCGGTGCGCGCCTCACCTGCACTCATTTCCCTTGACAGTCGAATCACTGTGCTTTGCTCATTTAAGGCAACCAAGTGCCCCGCACGCCAGATGGGCGCAACACCCTGCAGGGCGCTCTCATAATCAGCAGCTTTGTCAGAATGAACTGGAAGCAACAACGAGCATGCAGCTTGGGCATCTCTTTTTGGGGGTCGGAGACTTGCAAATTGTGCCCTGGTTATTGGGGCCAGTGCTTCATGATATGGGAAGTGCAAGGGGGTAAATGGTGAAGTTGTGCCAGCAGAGGTTGCTGACCAGATGCACAGATTTGGAGCGCAGGGCCTTATGGTGTCTGTCAATATGGTGACAGGGAACCAGACATGACCAAGCTGCAAAGATGGCCTGTGATATCACTGACAGTGTTGCTTTTGCATGTCACACATCCATGACATTTGGACTGTATTGGGTTAGTCAGCAGTCTAATCCTGACTAATCCAGGATTACACTACTCCTATGTCCTGACAGTAGCGGTTTGGCGCGTGTAGGGCTGGACAGTTTTGCTGCGCTGAATGTTATGGAGCACATGAGTAATCTGGCGGACCTGGGCCACACCATCATCGCATCCATCCACCAGCCACGATCTGCCATCTGGGACATGTTCGACAAGGTGCCTATTTTGTTTTCCACTCTTTGCTTTTCCTTTCCCTCTTCAACCGCTTTCGATCTGAGCTCAGTCAATTGCATCGTGAGAGATGCAATCTATATATTTTCCGCCCTGGATCCAAGGATTGCACTGCATGCCAGCTGAGGATGAGGGGCTGCCTTCGCCATCGGGCGCAAATTCGGCAAGGTGCCTGGGATAACTCCTTTCCCCTAGCTAGACTGCTCTCTTTCTCTGGGGTCCTCGATACCTTCGACTGAAGGCTAATTATTGCCAGCTCAGCACAAGGGGTATAAACGAGCCATCTGGGACATGTTTGACAAGGCTGCGTGTGCCTTCACAAGGAATGGCCCCTTTGGCAGCACGGGGGTTCACTTTTTCAGCATGATGCCCATTAAACCCACAAAGGTCCCAGATGAGAGGCACAATGGCACTCCTCATTGGAGGGATTGAATGCGTGAGAGGACGGAACGTCAATATACTTAGCTAAAAGTAGTGAGAACAACTAATGATACTGCAGCAGGACTGTATGAGGGCGCTCCTTGTCTCACCCCACTAGGCCCCATGCACAAGGGCCGTTTCTCATGCTGCCCGTTGACTCATATTGCTGATGATATGACTGATATTGCTGCGCAGTGTGTGGTGCTGTCAGAGGGGCATAACCTCTACTTCGGCTCGCCCAAGCGCGCACTCGACTGGTTCAGCGACGCGCTGGGCTATTCCTATTCCTACCAGAGGGACGGCGCCGTCTCTGACTGGCTCATGGACCTCGTCTCTGTGGGATTCCAGAAGCCGGCCTCCTACCACAGCAGGTGCGCGCCTGATCTGGCTCGGATGCCTGATTGCCTGATCTGGCTATGTCATTTAAGTCCCTGAACTGGCAGCCACAGGAACTGTTGTGGGCCTGGTGTGGCTTTTGCCTGATCTGAGCGCCCAGTGTTGTTTGATCTGGCAACCTTGCTTGTTTACACAAAATTGTGCCAGCCTATTCTGGCACCAATGCCAGACGTTACTGCACCTTCCCCATCAGGTTAGGCTCCATCAAATGCCCTGGCTACATCTCTTCAGCGGCCTGCTGCTGCAACCCATGAAAGCAGTGAAATCAGATATTACACGCATCCTTCTATCCCTACACTGCCAGGCTTAAAACTCAAGGGGCAGCCCAGGAGCTGGCGTGCAACAGCATGAGGATTACAGTAACAGGTCAAATTTAATTATTCAATCTACGCATTGGGAATGGATTGTGGCTGCGCGTGGAATAATGCGCACCCAAGAAAAGGTAAAAAGGAAAGAGGGTGTAATGGAAAGAGGGGACTGGCGCTAGAATTTGAATTTGAACATTCCTGTCGTTTTGCGCGCAGGTCGATGTGCTCAGTTGGGGACGTGCAACGGGCGGCGGTGGCGTTCGCCAAGGAGAGGAAGGAGGAGAGGGCTGACGAGCGCGCAGAGAAGGGGCTGAGTGGGCGATCCTCGCCCACCAAGCCTTCCACCCCCCGGGGGGGCATCGGCAGACAGGTCAGCAATTTGCCTTCCACATGTGTAGCTATGCCCAAATGGGATACTGCAAAGTGCTTGATATGCTCAATCCAAATCATGTACGGGGTCCCTCTGACGTTGATGGGCTGGTGTACAGAGGCTCTGGCCAGGCTCGAAACTATGAGCATGTCATTTTCGCCCCGACGCACCATCATGCACATCAGAAACAAATCCTGGGATAGCCAATTCTGAGGGGGAAAAAGGCAATTACTCCTGATTAGCAAGCAGCAACATTGCCACAAGCCGCCATGCTGGCACCAGTGTTTCTGTACAAAGTCTACCCGGGCAAATCCCACCCCCAATTTCCTGCACCTAGGAGACAAGGATTATTATGTTGCACCCCTGGAATGCAGCTCAAAGGGGCATTGTTGCGCTGCGCAGGGGTCTGCGAAGGTTGCGCCTGCAACAACGGCGCCGGTGGTGGGCCGGACTCGCAGCAGCATGGGCAAGGCGGGGAGCATTGCCAGCCTGGAAGACTTGGAGGCTGTGGGCAAGGCCCAGGTCAAAAAGCAGATGGAGTGGGCCTCGGGAAAATACGCCGCCAGGTGGGGCCTCTATCTGATCTGATTTTGCTGGTCCCCAAAATTTTTCTGAGCCCTAGGTATTGTAGCAAGTCATCAAGACAGGCAAGCAAGGTACGGGCATGACTCGATGATGAGCATACCAGCGAAACGAAAGAGTAGGGGAGCTAGACAGGGCGGGAGACACTCCACAGGGAGTTTTAATTCTTGAAATATTATTGAAGGCACGTTTTGCAGGACTCTTAGCAGAGGAATTGCCCTCCAACCTGTAGGCCAAGCAGCTCATCAGCCACCAAGCTTTGCAAAATGTACCACAGGCACCGCTTTGCACCACAGCTCTGCAAATGCAAGTGTGCTGATTTTGGTGGTGCGTTTTTGCAGCTGGTGGACGCAGTTCCGGATCCTGCTGAACCGCGCGATGCTGGGTCAGCTGAGGAATCCCACGGACACCACTTCCCGCCTCTTCCTCTCTACATGGGTCGGCTGCCTGGCAGGTGCGACGCGCGCATGACTAACCATCAGTCACCCCCCTTTTGTTGTGGCGGTCATGATGGTTATTAGTAAGCACGCAGAAGCCCACACTTGCTGGCATGGGAAGAAGCGGATACAGGTTAACTTGCGAGTGTATAAACAGAGCGTATTCTTGATAGAGTATGAGAGGGCCAGCTTATATGAGTTGTGTGGATGCGACGGGCATGCCGGAGAATATCTTGGGGTGGGCTGTAGGAAGGGAGAGGTCAGCAAATGCAAGGCAGTCATTTTGTGCCCGACTCAGAGTTTCAAGTCAAGCCTGCATGTCAGACATAGCGTTGTGTCTCTTGGCACATGCTCGGGGCTTTATGACCTGTCAGCATGTCAAGCTCTATGCATGCTCACATGAGCAATGCTTGGCTGACCACACAGACGGTGCAATTGACGTCACACCTGCATTTAATTTTCCAGTCCTAGATTATCAGGGTCCAGAGGCAGACTGCTGACATCCAGCTGGCAAGTGATCCGGTGTAGTCTTTGGCGCAGGCTTAGCCAATTTTACCTTATTTGACAAGCCTCAATGTCATTTAAAGCCTGGTTGACAAGCCTCAATGTCCTTTATTGTAGCACAGGCGCGGCCCTACATGAGGGACCAGCAAGTTGGTGTTTGTCTGTTCTGTGTCTTGGCGCAGCCTCGGCATTGCCGATGTGCCAGCATGTGAAGAGACACTTGCCGACATGTGAGAATTGATAATGTGTTTTACTGGCGCAGGCCTGGCGTTCTATGACCTGCCCTCCGGCCCAGACAGTGTGACGAGGCGGCTGGCGTTGCTGTTTTTCATCCTGCTGCTGTTCGAGCTGCTGCCCTTCTGCTACATGTCCTTCTACGTCGCCGACCGCCGATTCTTCGCAGCTGACATCTCGAACGATCTTTACCACCCCTCCGCCTACTACCTCTCCTCAGTCATCGCCAGTGAGTGTCCTTTCTCATGGGAAAAAAGAAAGCAACCCTCCTGTTGTCTGCGCGGCAAGAGTCAACAGTTTTGAACAAGCGGCCTTGTGTGCCTGTTGGTGTGTGGGACTCACTCTCTTGTGCAAGCTTCAGGCGTGACACCTCTGCTTTGTCATCGCCAGTGAGTGCCTCCTTTCCATGACCCGCTCAGAAATAACCATGGGTCTCTGAAGGGCGACAAATCTTGATCTCATGTGATGCAGCCCTGTTCCACTTGGTCTCTGCTCAAGCTGGAAAAGCAGCGTTGCAATGTCAGACGCAGAGTGCTTGATAGCAGAGAGGTCGCATTGCCTGGCAGCAACATCACTGCTTTGTCATGACAGATGACATGCACCAAGCGACAAGATCAAGATACTGTTGATCTGGGTTTTGTTAGTGACCTGTGACTGCATGTTCGTGGCGCAATTGAACTCCCTCATGAACTGATGCTTGTGCCCCAGCCGACGATGCCCACAAGCACCTTAGACCAATGCTTGCAATCCGGGAATGGGGGGCTGAATAATCTGCTGTCCCTGCTCGCAGGCATTCCGTTTGTGATAATAAACTCGCTGTGCGGCTGCCTTTGCGCGTACGGTCTGGCGGGGCTGCGGCTATCGGCGCATGCCGTGCTGCTGAATCTGTGCATCACCGCGCTGCAGTCCATGATCTCCATCCAGCTGCAGGCACGCCGTCCTAGACCCACACTCCATCATATCAGCAACCCTGGTTTTCTTTGATACTCTCCACCATGCAATGCTAACAGCCAGTGGCAATTGTGCACCATGCAATGTCAACACAGTTGTCATATTGAGTACCCCCTGCTCTAGTAACCACAAGTTTTGTCACCAGCGTCGTTCCATGAGACGCCTCTCTTTGCATTCCTCCAAATTTTTGGCAGATTTGTGTCAATTCAGAGGATGCTTTCTGCAGTCATTCCTGCCATTTTTTTGTGATAATCATAGTCCCATGTTAGTTATCCCTTGTTGCCAACTGGCAAGCAATGCAAGAGAGCCTTCTATTCAATTTACAAAGGCGGCACTTCCATTAAACGCTAAGATGCTGTGCACGTCGTGTCACAGCGTGCCGCACTTAAGAGGTCATCTGAGGCCTCACAATCCATAGATACCGCAAGAAGGCTTAGTGGTGAGACAGTGTTTGACATGCACAGGTTTTCTGCGTCTGGCTGACGCCCAACCAGGATCTGGCGTATGTGCTAGCGACTGGCTACGTGGCGGCTTCCATCCTGCTGTCTGGCTTCTACCTGCGCATCGATGACATGAAGCTGGCTGTCATGCGCGGACTATCCTACCTCTCCTACACCAAGTGCGCTCACCCTTGGTTTCTACTACTGTAGGGATTAGTGTGTAGTGCTTGTTCTAAAACCCGCACCTCCGGCGATGCTGGAAAAGTTTCAAAGCAGTCTGACAAGGGTCTTCCTGACTTCAAAAATACCAGGGTCATGCTCCATTGGGTTGGGCTTGTTTGAGAGCTTTTCGAATCTGGTCTCCAAATGCAAGCTTGCTGACCTACATTTCTGCTGGCGCAGGTATGCGATGGAGGCGGTATCAAAGCTGGAGCTGTCAGGCATCGTCTACCCGCCGTGCGGCCCAAACACTTTTGGAAACGCCATTCCTCAGGGAGCCGCTCTGGCCCCGGGAGCCGGCGGTGCAGATGCGGCACAGCTGGCGGCCATGCAGCAGGTGCGCACACATGCCGACACCTGCCTGATAGGAAGACAACAATAATGTGGCCCTTTTGCGCACAACGTACTGTACGTGGGCCACCTTCGAGGCTCTGTGTTTGAAGCGATAAAGTTCCTGGATAACATTTGGAGTGACGGCCGGTTCAAGCCATTTCAGTTTTAGAAGTCTGTCTCATTGCATGGCCGCAGACTAGCGAATCCATTCCTATGGCCACGCATTGCTTCAATCAGCAGAGGCTAGCAATAGCCGTCTCCTAAGCACCACCCATGTCAGGCTTTGGCCAGATTTGCTGATGCTCCTGTGCAAACGTGTTATTTTCTGACCTCTAGTAACCAGAAAGTTTGATTGTGGTGCAGAACAACGCGATGGCGTCCGGGCAGGCTCCGGGGCAGTGGTCTCCCCCGGCCCAGCAGTGGTCCCCCCCGGCAGGCCAGAACTGGTCCCCCCCGTCCCCCGCCAGCTGGTGGCAGTCGCCGCCCCCCAACGGCCGCGCCTGGTCACCCGCCTCTTTTGGCCGCCACCTCCTCCGTGAGTCACCTGCATTTCTGACAATTTAACAACAATATCCCTGATTTCTTATGTTCTGTGCAGTGAGCTGCTGCACAGCTCTGCTTCTTTCTGGCACCCAATATATGAGGCCTGAATAGAGGGCTCATCAGATTACATGGGAAATGCAAGACTGTTGGTAGGCCTCTCTACCAAAGAGAGAGGCCAAAATAAGAGACACACTATTTTGCTGGGAAAATCTCATGCAACGACATTGTTTTGTGTGCCCTGCCACGCACGTCATTCCAGAGAGTAAACAAACGAAGCACTGAGTCAGATGTGTATCTTTTGCGCAGAGGCGGACAGCGAGGTGGTGCAGATTGCGAGCGGGGGGCTCACCCCCCACTGCAACACCACCGGCGACGATCTACTGGACTTCTGGGGGTACAAGCTGAGCATCGGCACCTGCGTGGGAATCCTGCTAGCCTTCTATGTCATCTTCCACATCGGCTCCTACCTCGCGCTCTCCAAGCTTTACAAGCAGAAGCGGTGAGCCGGCCGCCGCGCCGCCGCCCACCCTGCTACGGGCGACGGCGACGCGTCTGCGCCTGTTTTGGAAGATGGCGGCCGCTGCACGCCGCGATACGGGGGGCGGTGGCGGTGGCGGTGAAAAGCCGAATTTGTAGGCGACCGCCGCCGCACGCCGCAAAACGGGCTACAGCGCCTGTTTTGGAGGCGGCTGCCGCCGCACGCCGCGGTACAGTTGGCAACGGTGGCAATACGCCAAGTTTGGAGGCAGGCTGCCGCACGCCGCGGGACAGGAGACGGTGGCGTGCTTATTTAGGAAGCGCCAGGTGGCAGTTGGACTGAGCGCAGGCTGGCCTCTTGGGCTGGAGAGCACAGGATGTGGCTCTAGACTAATGAGTGTCGCGCTTTGTTGCGTGGCATTGGTGAATCTTCTGGAGGCAAAGGCAGGGTCTCTGTTGCAACTGACTGAGCACAGCGCAACGCACTGTCCAACAGGCGCACTGTGCCAGAACAATAAGCAGGACGGCATTGTTCAACAGGTTGTGACAGAGTGTAGGGGACTAGATGAGACAGATTCCACATCGGTAGCTGGTACAACTACTGGCCGAGTCCCTTTGACCAGAGGCACTATTGAAGTACTGGTGTGCCGGTCCCGAGTGGTCTGCTTGACAAGGCACTGCATACTTTGGGTTGCATGAGATGATTGACTGTCTTTGGTGGAGCAGCAAATTGGACCAGCATTGTCTGAAGTTCAGGAAGGTTCTGCTCCTGCGATCGATTGTCACACTGTATCAGAAGACGGCGGTACAGTGCAGGATACCTTTGGACAGCATTTCAGATTCTGCCCCGTTTCTTGCAATTGAAATATTGACAAGGAGGGTTGCACTTTCAATATTGAGTGCCACTCCATATGGCATGCATGCTTCTGGGACTCGAGATGAACATGCATGAACGGTCAAGTAAGGCCATTCATTTGCCACCACTGTGTCTGCCAATTATTTCCAGAATCTGTCTGGGCTTTGAGTGTCAGCATAAGAAGTTTCGTTGGCAGGGCTCTGCCAAGCTGTCTTCAATAATGTAAACAATGGCAAAGCAGAAAGAGTTGAGCTAATAGCTATTTACATCAGATGTGCTAGCGCCTACAATGGTCGAGATTGCTAGGTGAAGAATATGGCATCAATCATCAATGTGCATGCTGTTTGATTGCAGCATTGCATGCAACCCTTGCGGGTCGCGAGTCGCTGATGTATTGCCAACAATGCCAACTTATTTCCCAAGAGTGTCTGCATTCCTGCCTCTCATGGCAGGTGTCTCCTTACAGAGCACATCAGGAGGTTTCATGGTCCTGAGCTTGAAACTCTGGCCAAGTACTGACCTTCCTTTCCAGAGGGATTGATCATCATGTCAAGATCTGATAACTATCAAGAACTCTCATCTTGAATATGATGAGCCGCCCAGTGCATACTTCCTCATTTTGGGATATAATTGACTGTGTGCATGCAGCAGAGCCAAGTCCATTTGTATTCTTATTATTAAAGGTTGTGTAGTCAATCAATTGGAGATGACGCTTTGCAACGCACTTCACAGCAATCTGTCTCTGAGTCTGAGCATGCTCCGCAAGACTACATGACCATAAGTCAAGGCATTTAGATTGGTGTTCATTCAGGGCCCCTAGAGTGCCCGGGCCACCCCCTCGCGGCCGGCCAGGGTGGCGCCTGAGGGGTCCCTGCCCTGCTGTGCCAGGTCATAGTTGTCGCTGACCTGGCGCCAGTTCACCACATTCCACCAGTCCTTGATGTACTCTGGCTTCTTGTTCTGGTGCTTCAAGCTGCGCACAGCACCACACATTCCTCAAGGACAACCACCAGCTGTTAGACAGCATATGAAAGTATTTTTATAGGCCAATGAAATTGCTGTAAGCATCTCCAAAATGACAACGTGGGGGTGAACAAACGTCCCCAGCTGCATGTCTGGAATGCAGCTGTAAGCCTGCACAAACGACTGGCCGCTGTCTGTGCCAGTCTTCTTGCAAGCTTTGAGGTGCCCCCCGGACACAGAGTGGTTGCCCATCTAAAGGCACCCTAAATTGGCATTTCTGGGACAAGGGGAGACTGGGGGCACCAGGACAGCACACACAAGCAGTATTGTCACAGCACACATCATGCATGCAGCATGGGGGTCCAATTAGCGGGTGCACTCACTAGTAGGCGTGCTCCCACATGTCCAGTCCCAGCAGGGGACTGTGCGACTGTCCCCCCACTGCTGCCTCCATCAGTGGATTGTCCTGCACATGCATCAAACATGCATTGGGCACCCCTCCAGTATTGGTTAGTCCGCCCAATCTAGAGGGGCACCTGAGACTTTGGGGCCATCATTGTATTGACCTGCCCAAATGCAAATCAAGCTGCAAAAGCTGAGGCTGGGGAGCTCGAAACAACAGCAAAGTCACGGATAGATGAAGCATAGAGACTAATAATATCTCAAGCAAGAGCCTACGTGCGGACCACTCTAGCTTGTACAAAACTATACAGACCCTCCACGTAAGCGCATGTCAAGATTGTAGTATGAGGACTGCCAGCTTGCAGACAAATCTGTTGTGCCGGGGGGTTATTGTAATGCTGCTGCAGGAAGCATCTTTTTTAAATCTGCCCTTCCCCTCATCTCTAGAGCTTCTGCTGCCTTGCTGCATGCATCTCGCTGTTTCTTACAATGGTGACAAGACTCTAAGGAGGAAAAGATGTTCCGCAAAATGAGCCCCTGGCACGAGACAAAGGCACGCATCAGGGAAATATTGAACACAACAATCGTATTTACGATGCCCCTGCACGTACCTGGTTGGGGGTGGTTGTGATTACGAGGCCGCCCTGTGAATCCACTCCGAGCCAGGTCCACCCACTCCCAAACACCGTCAGCGCAGCATCGCCAAACCTGCGGAGCATGCCACATATATGATGTGAGGCATAGATCATATGGAGCTTGAAATTAAACACCTCACACTTTGCAAGCCCAACCACGTTTTTGCATGGAGACCTTCCTCTTTGTACCTGCCACCTCGGCAGGATCATGCGTTGAAGCCAGACGCAGCGCAATGTCTTGATCATTGGGGGAGCAAGGGCAACACAGCTACTAGATGGATTTGTTAGATGATTATTGTTGTTGCAGGTTCTTTTGCAGGCATTATGTGAAGGTGAGCCTCTGTGACACATGGTCGTTATGCCAAGCACATTCAAGTTATTTGACAGCAGCTTCAGGTGATGAGAAACATTAGAAGAGAGTATAGGATGGGAATAACACAACTGCAAGCCATCACAAGAGGGGAAGGCCTCACTTCTTCTGCAGGTTGTCCACAGACCCATAGGTCTTCTCAATGGCTGCCTTCAGCTCCCGGGACGCCGACTTGTCAAAATCTGCGTCGCCTGATTTTGCCGGCGCCATGACCTTCCAGAAGAAGCTGTGGTTCCAATGGCCCTGCACACCCCAGGAAGAGACTTGAATGGGGTTGATTTTGTGAAACTGTAGTCATTTCAAACATGGATCTGCTTGGCCAAAATGCCGAGGCAAACAAGACTCCATATGCAGGCCTCAAAAGAGCCCAAAGAGATTAAGGCCTGTTAGAATCATGCCTCTCCAAGCAGCACTGGCGAGTTTCAGGAAAATATAAGGTTTCTTGGCAAAGTCAACTTGGCATGCACGCATAAATGTTCCAGAGGAGTACTCCGAATGCTGCTTGGATTTGCATATTCTGGTGGGTAGTGTCTGTGGGTGTTTCACAAAATGCACAAGGTGCACCCCACCAAAATGATTCAAAATGAATCGCAGCAAGCAGAGCCATTGTTGGACAAGTCAGGGGCTTGAGAGAGGCTGAGCTCACCCCTCCATGGTTGCGCACAGCTGACTGGACCTCCTTGGGCACCCTCCCTGTGCCCACTGCCCGCTGCAACTCATTCAGATCCATCTCCTTCAACTCCGGCGCTTTCTCCAGTGCCTTCATGAGATTGGTCACATACGTCTGATGGTGCCTGCAGCAAATGGCAAGCCATTAATACAGTTGAGAGAGCCCGGGACATGATGACATGTGGCTTGACGCATTGGCATCTGATCTGCTCCTGAGGGGTGTTCTGCACCAGTGCATAGCGCTATGCAAGAATTTGTGACATCGTCAAGTTGCTTCAATGGATAGGCTACTGCTCCCACGTGTGCTCATGCATGCTAGATCCCTGAAGGCACTTCTATGCACGGCATGCGCAAGGATTTAGATCATGGTACCCCACTTGTTGTAGTGAAGCTCCAATGTCTCTTTGTCAACATAGGGCTCAAGGGCGTCTGTTGAGTAAGGCAGAGCTGGAAGGCTGTCCAAGGGAGCAGCTGGGCTTTGCCGTTTGTCTTCTCCCTGGCAGCGATCGAACAACCCCCTGAGCCCGAAAATTCTGTGCAGAATAGACGCCTGATTTGACGGGGAAATTGAGTTTGAGAGAATTCGAGTGGTCCTTTGGGCACTGGCGATCACGTGCTGACGCAGCGCACCTTGGTGCCGAAGCGAGCGAACACCTCGCCAGCTTTGGCGCTGACTCCTGCGGTGACACCATTGGCCGAGTTCCTGGCTTCGTCCCAGCTGGCCGCTGGCGACGCAGCAAATGTCGGAGTTGCCTGCAGATCACGCAAACCCATCTCCATACTTGCTGTGCACCAGAATACATAAAAGACGGGCAACTTCACATTTTCTATAATTAAAGTATTTATTAAAGACATTACACACAGGAAACCTCATATCTTATTGACGATTGTACTGGAGATCGTCAAGTAGCCCAGGACATGTCACTCACCAGTGCGATTGAAACAGCTGCGATGCCAGCTGCGGCAGCAAGAGATCTGCCAAGATTCATTTCACCTTTGCATCTATTATCGGTATAATGCGCTTTAGTAGCCATACACCGAAACCGTCCAGGCATGATCCTGTTCACATGCACCTTATGCTGGAAGTTACAGAGCTTCATTGTGCGTAGTGTCAAGCACCGGTGACACCCAGAAGTCATCATGGCTATCTTAAATTTGCGAAATGAGATTGGGGAACGTTTCTCCTCGATTATCGGCTGTATATTAGATCTTCAGGCATCTAAAAATACCCCGTGCGGGGTCTCCTAGGGCGTTGTCCTGATGCTCGCCAAAGATGGCAGGTAGTAATTTCGATCACCTCTTTAGGCCCTTTGAATATCTTGAGCAGTGTGTATGATTCCTGTGTCACCGACTCCTACATTCACAGCCGGGCTGTCACCAAATGTCTCCAGCATGACACCCTCCGTCGCCAGCTTCTTGCCCATGGCTGGGGCACTGTAGAGGTCCACCCCCTCATTCTCGGCAAGTCAGGCCTCCTCCCCTCACATTTTCGTCCACCTCTCGCCCGTTGCGGCCTTCCTCATCCCTCCCGTGCCCTTTCCCAGCTCGAGGTCTCCCTCCACCTCTCGATCATTGAAGCCACCTGCCGCGTGCGCAACAATTTCCATCTCCAGTGCAAACGTCGCCGTTTTCCTTCCCCCTCTGAAGTCCACCTCCCTGGCCCCCTTCCTGCTGGCCGTCCACCTTTGCGCCGCTCCACCCGTCCCCTTCGACCCTCTGTGCGCCTCGATGCCCGCCAGCCCTCCTCTTTCCACCGTCGCTCAAACCGCCGTGCTACGCCCCCCCGGGCTCCTCCCACGTCCGCCCCTCCTCCCCCTGCTTCTTCCCCAGGCCCGGGGTTCCGGCGCTCCTCTCGCGCCCGCCGGCCCCCCTTGCGCTCCGCTCCTGCCTCCTCCTCCCTGCCCTCCCATTTCCTTTTGATGACGGGGGCTAAGCTCACAGAGTGATGTTCCCTGCAGAGCCTCCTTTGGCTCTGCCCGTATGCATGCTGGGTCTCCCACGGGGTTCCCAGGTCGTGCGTTCTTCTTCTTCTTCTACTGATCTAGCAGATTGAAAAAAGGGAGTCTTGACGCATATGCGCAGCCTTCCAAGGTACATTTGCAAGCGCAGTTGGCAGTCGAGCGCAGTGCTTGCCCCTAGGATAGTCGTAAAAGAGAGGCCTGCTTCCCAGCTGATGCAAATGGAGAGCAGTGTAAGCGGGATGCCTGCCGCTGTGGCGCATGCTCCAACTGCTTGGTACTGCTTGATCATGATGGAATGCATGGAACACATATGTAATTAACAGCGCTGTGATACAGATTGAGCACTCGCTATTGAGTTAGATCCAGTTGCAATATGACGGGCAAGCTTGCTTATGTGGCTTTGCATGCGCCTACATGCATATCCACAGGATGGCCGCAGCCTGCCGGAGTGCTTATCAGATGTGCATGTGAGCAGCCGTATGCGTCGATACAATTATACTTTAAAAGGTACAGGAATATATTTCAATTATAATGCTGGCTCTAGAAGGTCTTGCAATTGTGCACATTTGGCAAGTGTTGCAATTGGAATAATTACAGATGCATCCATGCGCTCAAAGAGGGATAAAGGAAGTATGGCAATAGCACAACAATTGCACACCACTGCATCTCAAGCTCATCTTGACAACGATCTCATAAATTCAATGGAAACCTCCCGCAAGCTGCACTGTAATGGTACCACCAGTGTAGCCACGCAGGTTTGGCCAGATTGCCGGTGCGCCAGAGCACGTTCCACGGTGCACAACTGCAGCACATGATAAGATTACATGCCGAGATGGCCAAAATTCCAAATGTGGCACAAGAGTGGCTTTGTAGCGCTCCTGTATGACTGGAATGCCACTCGCAAGCCCTGAGGCATGCACCCTGCCATCAAAGATGGGTGTTTGGCAGTGTGAGGGGCGCTTACTTTGGTCTTGGTGCCCCTCGCAGCAACATATCACCACCCCCTGTATAAACCCTGTTCCTGTTCTCTGGGCACACCCTGTGCTTTGCTGAGATTGAGATGAACCTGCACCCTGTGCACAACCTGTGCCCTGCAATTTCAGAGGCTGCGTTTCTGCATAAAGCAGGCTGCATAATGCCTGATGGCAGGATCTCCATTTTGCTTGTACACACCCTGTTCCTGTTTCCTGTGCTCAACCTGTGGTGTGCTGAAGAAAATATACCTGCACCCTGTGCACAACCCGTGCCCTGCAATTCAGGAGTTGCATTCCTGCATAAAGCGCTTTGCAACAGACCTTGTGATGCCCTACTGCAAACTCTGTGATTTTCCCTGCGCAAAAGCTGTTCCTGTTCTCTCTACACACCCTGTGGCTGCTGAGAAAAAAATAAAGCTGCACCGAGCATTCCCTGTGCACAACCTGCAGTTTGAAAACCTGCATCTTTGCATGAGATAGCCTGCATATATCCTGTACAAGCCCTGTCCCTGTCTTCCAGCACATCCTGTGTGCTGCAGAGCCAATCCTGCACCCGGATGTTCCCCGTGCACAACCTGTGCCCTGCAAGTTTGACAACCTGCAGAGCCTGTAACAGCCCTGCTCAGATTCCCTGCAAAACTCCTGCCTCCACATGAATTTCCACGCTGCCTTGTACCCTGCATTCTGACAAGGACTCGCAGCGTAGTACGGCCAATACACAGGGGTCATGGTACTAGGCTGGCCGCCCTCTTTTTGCTCGGATAGATGCCCTGTACGTAGCGCTGCTGCTGCTGCTGCAAAGGGCATCATTGGCACATCCAGGCACCGTCTTCTTGCAGGAAGCACAGCAGTAGGACAGAGGAGAGCCAAAGAGGCTGTCACCGGCACAAAGTGCCCAATCAGGCACAGCGCTGAGCTGTCCATCACTGGCCGCCTCCGCCCGTCGCCTTCTCCTTGTTCCAGGCAGCGATCTTGGCCCGACGCTCCGCACTCGTCTCCCTCTTGCGGTCCTTGCCTCCATCGCGATCGCGATCCCTGCGTTGTGTTAGTTTTAATAGATGCATGCTCTTATGAGAACACCCTTGCACCTTACATCAATGAATTTTCAAAGCAAAAGCCCCCAGCTGATCTGTTGCGTAACTCCCTTGATCCCATTTTCGTGTGCCCTTTTACTGGTAATTCCCTTCTTTGGCACGCAAAACCTGCAGCTTCTGAGGGTACAGTATAACCACCCAGCAAAGCCCAAATGGCAGCGATCTGAGCAGGAAAGGCTCTCACCTGCCACGGCCCTTGTCATCACGGCGCTCCTTGCTGCGCGAGCGACTCCTGCTGTGCTCCTTCTTCTTGTAGCGTCCAAACAGATCCTTCCGCAGACCCCTGTGCAAAACCCACAGCTTCAGTAGGAAGAGGGTGAATAAAAATCAGAAGCTGGCCTGCCAGCATGCGTAGGAACAGATTCCGGAGGGCCTTAGATGCAGTAGGACATACAGGGTTTTCCTTCCATGGGGCAACAGCAAGCAAAATGCCAACAAGAAGGCACTCCGAGGATGGTGACACGTCTGACATCATGCATTGCATGATTGCATGTTGAACCAACTAGTAATCGACCAGAGGTCCTTCATCACAGCTTCGCCACCCATCAAACGGCCACAAATGCAAGCAAACAAAGTGCTTTGTTAATAGTGCTTTATTAATTGACACGTTTTGGCCTGATATGGAACAAGCATCATTCGACTACAGCTCCGTTGGCTCAGCTTTGCCAGCCTTGCCAAGGCCACGTTAGCAAATATTAGTTGGTTTATCAGAGAATTTCTAGAAAAGATGACTCACTTGGAGATGGGCCGCAGGTGCATGAAGTTGCAGTAGCCACCGCGGGTGCACGTGTTCTCCTCGTACTGCCGGCACGTGGCTTCCCGGAAGTCCGTTACTGGCGAGAACTCGATCATGATCGGCCGCCCCGCATAGAAGCGCCCTGTCAGCCCCTGCAGCGCGCGCGCGGCAGCATCCTCATCCCTGCACAGGCGTTCCCTCTCCTGTTACTACTGTTACTACAACAATGACCTTGTACACAGAGTGTGAGGGCACACCGCTAACACATCCTTCTACGGAAATACTATTAATACTGTTATATAACTTTAATACTGTTATATAACTTGTTCTGATTCAGTCATGTTGTTCTGCCAGAGGTAAAGTGTGTCTGCAGAGAACCTGCATGCAGATGCTGCAACACATGCTGCCCCTTTCTAAACTTCCCAGATACGAGCAAGACGCAATCAAGTGATGGCACAGTGCTCAGTACTTGTGCCGGCCCTTGCCCAGCCGAGCCTTATTATCGCACCAAAATAGCACTGAACGTTCTGGAACGTGTCATGCTGGAACAATGCACATAACATCGGGCGCAAGGCTGCCAACAGTCAATGAGAGAAGTGCATTTTGAGGGCACTAGATTCCTGTAAGGATCTGCAGGGTGACAAGAGAATAGCATGAGCCAAAGAGGAAAATGAGCAGGAAGGGCTTACACAAACTTGATGTACACATTGCCAACCATGTGGTCCGCCAAGTTGTCGCAGACGTTCAAATGCTCTATCTGGCCGTACTTGTCCATCTCCTCAAAGATGTCCTCGTAAAAATCCTGCACAGTTACATATTCAGCCACACACTCTGAGTATTAACCAATGTGTTTTGGAATGCTGCTTGAGAAGTGAAGCTCTACTCAATCTGCGTGCTAGGACCATGCACTGCAAAGCCTCTCAGGAGACAAAAATCCACAAGAAGTTGAGGAAAGTGAGGAGAGGCAACTTCTTTGTAAGGCACGCATACCTCGAAATGCTCTTGCGACTTGCGCGCATCCACGGGCATGGGCAGGCCATCTGGTCCAGGAGGAGCATTCAGGGCTGGGTTCTGATACAGATTAGGCAGCAGCAGAGTGGGACTGATGGTGGGCCTGTTGTGCAACCGCGAACAGCGGTCCCCGTGCCTACAAGCCCTGCAGAAGATAACAGCACACGTTCAGTCACTATTTGAAAAGCAGAGAAGACTCGAGCCCACGCAGAAAAGGGAAGGTAGGCTTGAGACCCACAGCGTCAAGAACCGAGCGCCGAAGGTCGATTGTAATCTGAGCTTATTGGAGCCTTGTGCTCCAAAAACTATCTCGTAAACTAGCAGGAGGATGACTCATGTAAGAATGCAGAATGTTCTAGGTTCTTCTTCACTGATCGAGTGAGACGACAACAACGGCAAGAACCGAGGCCGCCATGAGCAATAGATGACGTACCCGATCTTGAAGTAGAAGGGGCAGTTGACTCTGTCCTTTTCTGTGCCAAAGATGGATGCCAAATGTTCTGCCATTTCGCCCAAGTCTCAGCAACACCGTCGCCAAACTTTTCAATCTGTTCCTCCTTTCAGCTCTCTCTATCAAGCTTGGTAGCACCTTGATCCAGCAGCAACCTGCCACAATTGGATCGTATAGCACGGTGAGACCGACTATTGTGTGGAATGATACTGGGAAAGAGCACAACATGAAAAGGCAGGCAAGTATAACGTAAGAGTTCATGATATAAGCCAAATTAGGCAAGCTGATCACGGCGACATCTCTTTCGCCACTCCGAAAGCAAGAATGCTTCTAATAAGCCCAAGAAAACTAAAAACTTTACATCTGAGAGTTCAGTTCCAAATCATGATTGCAATGCTGAAGATAGGGAGGCAGTAGCCTCTCAATTGGGCAACTCGATGTACAGAAAAATATTCGGTAGTATTGCATCGCGTGGGATCAGGCCATGTACGAAATTTCAATCTTGTCTAAGATCTTCCGTGTACAGCCATCAGCGCCGATCTCGCCTCAGGAGTACAATTCATACGTGAGCAGCTTCCACGGCATTGCTGTCTGCCCGATCCATCAACGCGAATTTGAAGCTTTGCAGTATTCAGAAAGCGTGATATTTATCTTTTTCATAATGTGGGTCATGCTGGGATCAAGGAACTGCCTGCAGATCTGATGATCCAAGCAGCAGTGGTGATTCCTATTTGCTTGGCCAAGCAGGACAACAGCAGCTGCAGCTACAGAAACTGAGCAGGGTCTCAAACAAGGCAAGAAGGCGCAGACCAGACAGGGCTCGAGCAGCTCCAGTGACAAAGACATCCGGGAGCTTCGCATCCAAAAGGTGCAAGGCACTTGCTGGGTTGGCATTCTCAACAAACAATCGCATTTCCTCTTTCCTGGACTTCACATGAAGCAACAGTCTGGTTGAAAAGCGCTTTCCTTCATTCAGACTCCAATGTTATGCATGTATGGGGAACAAGAGCATGCAAGGCAGCGTATCAATGGAACGGAATGGAGTGCAGGCTCAGGACTTGAGGAATGCTGGGAAGGAGCCGTATGCATACACCTATGAGCGCACACACATGGCAGCGGCGCTGCATGAGCAGTTCAGGGATCTCCCTGATGGGGAAATGGCAGACCTCCAGGTGTGAACTCACCTGTGCCTATATACTTATAAGAAAAGACATTTCATGCATATGAGAAACGAGTGAATATCTGACCCCTAAATAGTGTACACTCAAGCGATCCTGTAGATATTTGACATGCCTTTATACTGGCCATCTCCAATTGCCCTTCAGGATGGGGACCTCCAAGAAGCACATGGCATGAGGCACTTCCTGAATTATCTCAGGAATAAGAGTCAGAACTGGATTTGCTGATTAGGATGGCCAAATTTTTGACATAGTACAGACCCATCAGACATTTGCAATAAGAAATTGGATGATAAGAGACTGTCTATAAGACCATTGCGCCTCAGGTGGCTCTCAAGAGGTCCCTAAAGTGTGATCATATCGTTATTGCAATTTGTAAATTAAGTTTGAATTCAAATTTGGGCAGGGAGAGGAGGTGGCAGTAGCTGGGCGGGTAATGGCTAGGCGGTTCATGGGCAAGCTGGCATTCATGAGCCTTGTGGATGACTCTGGGTCCATTCAGATCTACCTGGACAAGGCTGTGCTTGATGCTGCAGAGGAAGACACCTTCAAGTGAGCTCCTGCATTTCAGCTCTTCCTAAGCCATGCTGACTGCCGGATTTGCATGAATGCATGCAGACAGCGTTTTTCAGTGAGTCTTTCCCTTGCCACAGATATTGTCAGCGCGTCTTTGCGGGTTGAATCAGAGACAGATTAGGGCTGTGCAGTGGCAGAAAAGACGCACCAGTTGCAAGCCAAATTATTGCATGATGCCACTTGAACATGTAAGTTTTGACAAAGCTAAACATCACAATTTGCACTGTGGATGCAGGAGTTTGAAGGGGTTGATAGATGCCGGGGATATAATTGGAGCGAGGGGGGGCATGAAGCGAACAGAGAAGGGCGAGCTGAGCCTAGTGGCAGCTTCCGTGCAGATCCTGACCAAGTCCCTTGCGCCCCTGCCGGACAAATGGCACGGCCTGGCCGACATCGAGAAACGCTATAGGCAGAGGTGCGTTCTGCCGTAGCAGCTGTGTCACTTCTGACGAAAGCTGAGCATTCTATAGCAGGCAACAAGACACCCCTCTGCATGTGGTACTTGAGGGCTGCAATGGCATTAGCAAGTGCGTCTCTCACTTGCAGGGTATCACCCCTCTGTCTGTCCATTAAGTGTTTATTCCTCGCTTGTGTGAAAGTACTCTGACACCAGACCTGTAAGCCACAGTGGGTTGAGTTATCCATCAGAACCTGCAATCGTGGCATGTATTGTTACTCTTGGCATCTTTGCTGGAAGCATCTGGGAAAGAGCACCATGAAAGCTAACGCCGATGCAAGCATGCATGGGAAATACAATCTTGGTTTCATTCACTTCATCAAATTGATATTCAAATTTGCATGCGACAGGTACGTTGACCTGATAGTGACAGAGGGCGTGAAGGGAACGCTGCGCGCGCGTGCCCGCATGATGGGGGCGTTGAGGCGAACGCTGGAGGCGCGGGGATTCTTGGAAGTGGAGACGCCCGTTCTGGAAACATCGGCCGGCGGCGCCGATGCGCGGCCCTTCACCACTTTCCACAACGCCCTGCAGCAGCCCTATGTGCTTCGCATCGCCACAGGTACCGAGAATTACAATCTGCATTGTGCCCAGTCTTTGCTGGAAATAGCTTAAATGGGGAGAAGCATTTCTTGCATATGGAGAGAGATATTGCATCCCTGTTTTGTGCTTCATGCATGCCTGGAAAAAGTAGGTCATGCAGCCTTCCTTCCTTGAGTATGCTGCCATCTTGGAGCACTGGTGCCTCGTTATTGCTGCATTTCATGGGAAAACACTGCATGCAAGATTTATCACAGGAGCCTCAGCTTCTTCTCGCTCTGGCCTGAGAATTTGCTCGCCGTCATTCTCTCTGCTCCTGAGCACAGCTGAAGCGGCCCTGTTCAGGGCGCTTCTTTTTGAGCAGTGTGGCCGCCACACTGTGGCGTGCAAAGCATTAAACTACATGAGTGCCTCCTTCTCGGCAATCCTTGTTCTTCCCTATCGTTTTTTTTATGTTGCTTCCTTCTCAGTTGCTTCCCTCTTAGTGTAATCAAGTCATGCACTCGTGTGCAGAGCTGCACCTGAAGCGGCTGGCGGTGGGAGGAATGGAGCGTATCTACGAGATCGGACGCGTGTTCCGCAACGAGGGCGTCTCCACGCGCCACAACCCCGAGTTCACCACCCTCGAATTATACCAGGTACGCGCGCGCCCCCTGCCTGAGTGTGGACAGGGGCCTCTGAAGCAATTGATTGTCAGCTGATAATTAGTTTGGGGTCCCCTAGTGTGGAACAACTGAAAGAGAGTGCCATGTGGCGAGTGCCATGCCTATTTCCCCGCCTGCTGCCAAAATAGTGCTGCATGAATGCTTTCCGTGTTGCACAACAACGGATTAGAAAACAAAACTCCCCACCCTGGAGCTCTACCAGGGTTCGCACCTATTTTCATTGCACCTTTGTAAATAATCCAGTGTTGTTGGGTGAGATCCAGAACCTCAAGACCCGATGGACTGTGGAAAGAGGGTGACAGCGACCATGCATTTCAGGGCACAGATGGAAAATATCTGGCCCCCGTGCATTGACTGTTGTCTCCATTCCTTTCTGTGCTCATCGGCGTCTTGATGTTCTGCGTCAGACAATATCAAATCGCATGCACTCAGCCAGCTGCTGCCGAGAGCACTGGCTACTACCGATTGAGGCAGGCTTTGAAAGCTGGCTTAAATAGACATAAGGCCGACCGCATGCATCAGCAACTGGGGCTCGTGGGCGACATTTTTCACCAGGAGAGCCCAGGCTGTGTCGATGGAATCCTGGCAAAATCGTCATCTCTTGTGAAAGACTGCTTCCAAGACCAATGAGCCTCAGGTGGCTCCCAACAGGTCTCTGAATGTAATTGTAAAAATAACTGGGTTCACACTTTCCAAGAGAGCTAGGATCTCACCAAGATGACAGATACATGACTGATGGAGATTTGTGCAGGCGTATGCTGACTACCACGACATGATGGATCTCACAGAGGATCTTGTCAGGGCAGCAGCTGCTGAGGTGGCGGGGTCACATGCCGTGGAGTACCAAGGACATTCCCTTGACTTCGGGCCTGCCTTCCGACGAGCTTCCATGCACGACCTTGTGAAAGAGATCACAGGTGTGCCTAGGTCGTTCGTACTGCTTTCATCGATTTTGTGAGTGTAGCATTGCTGTCAGATTAGAAAGCAAATAGCTGCGCTGCAATTGGAGGCATGGAGGACTGACAGCGCGTTGCGAAAAGGGCGACATGTATCCCAGGGTCCTTCGCGTTGCTTTTCTAATTTTGTCGGTGCAGTAATGCTGTCGGGTTTAAGAGCAGATAGCTGAGCTGCACCTGAAAAATGAAAATGCGGCGGCTTGCGCCATGCATACCGGCATAGCTGGTAGGGCAAGCAGCGAAATGGCAAGTGTCTGAGGGCAGCTTCTTAAAGCTGAAGCAGGCATGTCATTTGGCAGCAAGTGACTTGGATTGACATCCCAAAAAAATACCTGTGCTGCTGTGCACAGGCCTCGACTTTGCAGCGTTTGGCGATTTGGAGGATGGCAGATCAGCGACACTAGCATTCAAGGAAACCAACCCCGTATCCTCCCTTACTGTAAAGGCCGTCAAGGGAGCCTCCAGCCTTGGCGTTTTGCTCAACGGTGAGAGCCAGCACCCTCAGTAAACAGCCCTGCTCGCATTACACTACTGAAGTCCAGCAAACAATCAGCAATCAAAGCGTGCTGGCCTTCCTTTGCCTGCCCAAAGTTGAGCGTTGTGTAGCCTCGTAGTCCTTGCTGTGCTTATGAGGCCCATTCGATGTGCTGGTGGAGTGTTCACCTGCAGAGGGTTTTCAGACTCTCTGTGCATTCCCGCAGCATTCTTGTCAGCCACCTAAAGAAGGGCTGTGCTGCAGATATGCATCTTAGTCTCAAATTCCCTGCAGCAACACGCATCAAGAGCACAGCAGAATGCATATAGCCAAATTGTGTGTAATTATCTAAGCGTGTCCTCGCAATCTGCTGCAGAGGTGTTTGAGGCGGAGGTGGAGCAGCATTTGGTGCAGCCCACGTTTGTGATCGACCATCCGGTGGAGGTTTCACCCCTCGCCAAGCCGCACCGTGCCAAGGCCGGCCTCGTGGAGCGGTTCGAGCTGTTCATTTACGGTGCGCACCCTTTTCTGCCCCTCGCTGGCGTTTGCAGCTGCGCACTGAATCCTCCGGCGCTTCCATGCCTTTCACTGCGCTCAAAAGGGCGGAGCGAAATTTGTATTATTCTTATCATACACCGTTTTTTGCCAAAAGGCAAGGTTTGTCTTGCAAATAAGCTGCAATTGAAAGGCTGCCGCAATCCTACCCCTTGTTGGACTCGCCAGATCCAAGCATCAACCGGGTGCTCACTTTTTATACCGCCCCCGCCAGCTGGGGCCCAATGTATGCAAGCAAGATAAATGCAGGATGGTCGTTGCCGGTAGTGTATCTGGTGCCAGTCAAAACATTCATCATGGCAAAGTCTGCCACTTCTCAGGGCAAGACCGGCAGGCCATGGCATCATTGCGGCATGGCTTGTATTCTCCCTTTTTGCTCTGCATGTGCAGGATCCTCAGCCGGCTTTTCCTTTGTGCACCTGTGCATCACATGAGAGACAATGACTGGAGAAATCGATAATTTTCTTTGTAATTGCTGAGCAGGGCGCGATCTGGCAAACGCATACAGCGAGCTGACAAAGAGAATGCATAAGCAGCTCACAATTTGTGCGTATGCACCTACTTGCTGCTGTAGCTGACCTGCAATAATATTGCGCAGGGCGCGAGCTGGCGAACGCATACAGCGAGCTGACGGACCCGGTGGACCAGAGGCAGCGGCTGGAGGCGCAGCTGACTGAGCGGGCAGCCCGGGCAGCCGCCTCCGGGCAGCCCAGGGGCGTCCAGTCCGGCATCCAGCCGGCCGGCACGGCCGCGGCAGCCGCCGGCAACGGCGCGTCGGCCGCTCCGACCGCGGCAGCAGAGCAGGATGACGACGACGACAACTATGAGGTGGGTGAAAATGTTGTAGATTTCTGTTGGCCCCAAATCTGATGTGGCTGCAGACGCCCGGCATGTCTGCCCTGTGGCCGACGGCTTTGGGTTTCCTGTCAAGGTTGGTGCACACCGGCACCGATGTTAACTTGGCAAGATTCGGGTTCAGAGAGAGGGGTGCATGGCGTGGCAGTGGAAAGAGCCGGGCTTATTGAAAGGCCCAGGCGTGGCTAGGTTTGGTAACAGGTAGAGGCAGTACTTGGCGCAAAAGAATTCCCAAGCTGTTGGAGACTGCGCCGTGAATTGCTGTATGACTGTAGGACGTAGCAGCGGTGTTCAAGGACAGAGCATTCCGAGCAGCAGCCTCTTTGAACATCATCATTGCAGCTGGCATTCTCTGCTCACTTTTTTTAGTTATTGTCAAAAGGAGTTTTCGATTTCTGATGCTTGTGTACAACCGTGCAGGTGGTCCTGGATGAGGACTTCATCAGAGCGCTTGAATATGGACTGCCGCCCACTGGCGGCATGGGGATGGGATTGGACAGGCTGTGCATGCTGCTGACTGATTCTCCCTCCATACGCGATGTCATAGCCTTCCCTTTACTGAAGAGGCTCAATGAGTGATGAGAGATGACAGGCTTGGGCTCATTGGACATTCTTTGCAGCAATTTTTATTGAGATTCTGACACCGTGAAAGTAAATAAGCACTGTCTACTTTCAAGCCTGATAATGGTGCCGCTAATTGTAACGATGATGCTGATTTTGAGTAACTCCAGAAGTTGTACAATGCAGAGGCTTTTGGAAAAGCTTCCAAGCCTACAAGCTTATAAGTAATTAGGGGAAGCATCAGATCCTTGAGAAAGATGCACTTCTAAGATTTTGATTACATATGCAGTCATTTCAGCTGGTCCGCAAACACAAAGGCGCATACCTATGAAGAGCTGCAACATGTTCAAAACACTCTTTTGCCTTCCACAAAGAACTTAAGGCAAAGGTATGATGAGGGTCGCATCAGATGCAGTGCCATCGATATATGTTGCAAGCTGAAGAGGACTATCCTCAAATGCTGGGGACTCCAGAAGTCTTATAAGATCCACATGACTTGGACAAAAGGACACTGAGACGCCCCCAATACTTGGGTAATCACTACTGTGTACTGCCGGATGCTTCTCCAGCTTCCCTTGCCTTTGTAGCTGCACTCACAGCTCTGGCCTCGTCGGCAGCATTCCTGATCTGCACAGCACAGTAAAAGATAAGCCTCATCAGATTCCCAGAAGTTATATTGGGATTAACTATTACTACAATTACACGCTTTTCCTGCCAAGAGGCAAGGTGCGCCCCGCAGATGAGCTGCAGTTGAAGGCTGCCAAAACCACCCCCTTGATGGACTCGCCGGATCCAAGCAAGATCCAATCAACCGTGGGCACGGTGCTCAGTATTTATACCGTCCCTCGCCAGCTGGGGCTAAACGAGGCCGGGGCTAGCCGGGGAGTGATAATTTAGGCTACAAAATATGCAGATAAGCCGGATAGACATCCATATCACTGACTCAACATGTTCTGGTGGCGAGGCATACCTGGGCCTTGGCAATGTGTCTGTTGGTAATTTGATGGATGACAAAACCACAAAAAACTCCAAAGATTATGGACATGATGTGGATTTTCCAGTCGTAATCTGTTGCAAAGCAAGAATAAAGGAGGCCCCCGGTTGCAATGCCCAGGCTGTAAGATGATTCAATCAGCCCTGCAGCGCACAGCAGAACATAAGCGCACTGGCCAATATTGCACAATTTAGAAGCTTGGCCTTAAGCCAAACGGGAATCTTTTAGTCTGCTGAGGCGTGCATGAAAATGAAAGATGGTGTCTTGGAGAATTTACCGTCTGGGAGTATCAAAATTGCTGCACAACCTATCACGTATACCATGGATAGCACCATGATTCAGGCGCCTCTGCAGCTCCGAGCCAACTTTGTGATTCACAGAAACCAATGTGAAACTGCTAATGGCCAGTGCTCCTTGAATTAAAAAGAACCACCTGCTTCCTGCTAAGGAATTTATCTGTAGAAAGTGTAATTAAATGAAAAGATTTCGCAGGTGGGAAGGTGTTCCCACCTGTTCTTACGAGCTTTTGTTTAACTCGATACGAACGACGAACAATGAAGGTGTGAAAGGGTATGTCACTCTCAATGAGACAAATAAACGGAATACTAAAATGTAAATATGCCATCCGCATCAACGTCTGGACACACAGGATGCCAAAGTGCTGTTGAACTGCAAGGGGATTGAAAGAAAAGAAGTACTTGAGCAGGTGCTGGCACATGTGCCAGCAACTGCTCTTAATCTTAATTCTTACCCCTTGCATTTCCGGCACAGCTACTGGTGCAAGCATCAATTAGGAGTTGCCCGCGTTATTTGCCGCAAGGATACCAAATTGCAGGATTTTAGATATCCGCTGAAACCCCGCGTCAATCAACGTAATACTCCCTGCTACTCCCTGCTGGTCTCCTTTATTCTTTCTCGTTCGTATTGAATGATAAACGCTCTCCTCTGCAGTCTTTCACACCTGCGCAAATATCCTCCTAATCTACTTTTCAGCACGACAGAAGGGGGATCAAGGAGCATTGCCCAGTCGTCAAAGCAAAAATCCTGTGAATGACAAGTTGTGCGTTGAGCTCCAGAGGTGCTATGTTTTGGTATCCACAGTGTTTCGAAATTATCTTGCAGGACGTTGATCCATCGGCCGCAGTGGCAAGGAAGCCATGATCAGGATGCCTCTGCCAGACGGTGATTTCTACAAGAAACCACTTTTGTCTACTGATATACGCCTTAGCAATTTGGGAGAGTCCCTTTACCCTTAAGGGCAAGCTTGTCAACTAAGCATCATTTGACAGCAGGCTTATGTTTTGCGGTGTGAGCTGCAGAGCTTACCATTGCCTGTTACTGCCTGGGCATTGCAATCGGTTCTCTCTTGTAGACCTCCTTCACAAAAGACCAAGACTGGGCGACTGAAGTGCGGGATATCATGTCCATATTCTTTGGAGTATCTTGTGGGGTTTTGATCCACCGCGTGGCCAGAAAAATTGGGATGGACCAGGAACGCCTCACCACCAATGTCTTTAGAGTCAGGCAATGAATCCCCTGGCTTACCCATTTGCTTACCTTGTAGCCCAAACTATTGCTCCTGAAATAAGCTGTGGCTCACATTTGATGTGTTTTGTAGACCACGCCCAGGGCTGACGAGGCGAGAAGCATGAGTAATCCTATAAAGGCAGGGGAAGCTGGAAATAAATCGCAGCAGTGATTACGTTTACTGCTAGCACCACGCAAGTCGCGGAGTTGTGTAAGACGGACCCCCTTAGAGGAAATTTCAACTACAGAGCACTTGTGCATACTGTGTTTTACATAATTGTGAAGAATTATACACGAGTGCAAAATTGGGCTGCATTACAAGTACTGCCTCTACTGGACCCAGGGGGCTAAGATGCCACCCATTTGAAAGGGTCTCCACGCATCAAATATTGCTGCTACCTAACATTAGCCCAGCATGATAGCAGGCGCTTGTAAATGGGCCCTATGCTGGCAGCAGGGGCACGTAGTGAATAAAGAATGAAACCAACTGCCAAGCATCCCTTTGGGCATAATATGGTGGAGTTCTAGTTCTGTTCACATCTATAGGCTCACACAGCAAGACCTTTTCACATGCGGCGGTGCCAACAAGGTCCAGGTGTCGAAATATCTCCTCAATACCGTTGGCATCGCACATCATAAGTAAAGCTTACGCCCTGCAATGCAATGCCTCATTCCCAACAACAAGGATTCCCATGTGCCCACTGCTGACACGTTCATGCGTGGTGCGGCATTGGCTCGCACAACTCAAGACTGCTCAGGGCATGCTGCTTAGAACTGCCAGGCTCTGTTTTGTGCCGTCAGGACAAGTTTCTCAAGCTAGGCTTCAACGCCAACGCAGGCCTAACAGTGGTATATGGACAGGGCTCCTGCCTTGCTATCAAATCGTACTCAGCGAGAGCAACACATGCATCAGCATAGTACATGGCAAGTCGATCCGCATCAATCAGCTCACCAAGCTTCTTGGTGAGGTCATTCATGGCGTCATTCTTAGGGCTCGTTTAAATCAGACATGCCAATAATAATCAAGTTTATTGGCAAAAAGCAAAGGGCAGCATGCTTGATCAGTCAGACATGCCGATCATGATCAGACACTGCGGCGCGGAGTGAAGCGCAGGAAGACATCGGAGGTGGGGGACCGAGCAGAGGGGGAAACCCCCCAGTCGACGGGGGATCCGGAGATGTTAGTAACATCGTAGTCACGCGCGACTAACGCCAGCAGTACCTTGGCTTCCATCATGTACAGCGGGAAGCCAAGGCAGAAGTGGACGCCCATGCCAAACGTTGCCAGCGCCTGCGTATCACATAATATTCCTCACGAGCACTGCCATGGGAAGATTCCTATCAAGGCTATAGCCACTCGCCAGTTACAAGAGCTTTTGTCATGCACAAACAGACCTAATGTCATTCAGTGCCCCAGCGCCTGCAGCTCAGATGCCCTCTTTGTCAGAATCAGGATCCTTAGTCACTGGATCATAGTGGTCATGAGCAGCTAGCGGTTGCAGCTCTTCGTCAGGCACAAAGCAACATAGAAACAAACAGCAGCCCGAACCTGCCAGTTCACAGACTCTTTTACTAGACACAGAGACAGTGTTTTTTTGCCAGACAACTCAGTGACACAGAGGCAGTCCGCAGCCAGCACCCTGCCACAAACAGGGCATCAAGACAAACTCCATTTGAGAAACCAGGCAGCTGCTAAGTACACATTTTCGTTGCGTAGAGCCAGCATGTTTGGCACGAGGTCTGCATCAAGCCATACAGGCCTTGCAGCCCTCTCCAGCCTTACCCAGCAATCCAATGCAACTGGAAGTAAGCGTCAATCTTTGCAACACACATCTAAAGGGGGTGCAAAGTAGCTGACACAGGCAAAGTGCAATAACGACCTCCACAGGTGTCCTCTTGGCTGTCTCAACTCTGCCAATGGGTTCTGTACAACACAGAAAGAGCTGCACAGCTGTAGAACGCACCGAGGTGTCGAGCTTGTTGCTGTCATCGAGCCAGCGCTCTGGCCTGAAGGAGTCGGTCAGATTCGCGATGTCCATGTGGCGCGGCAGGGGAGAATCAGCGTGATCCCCGGCGCTGACGCGCGGATCGCTCCCTTTGGCATACATCAGGCTCGCCAGAATCACAGCGCCCTTCTTGATGCGCTTGCCATGCAGCTCAAAGTCCTCCTTCACCGTCCTGCGCAGCCCGCATGCATGGCTTCTTAAGCTCTTTGCTCATATGAGGCTTGCTTCGGGGATACTTCTCATGGGAAAGAGCCCTTGGGGTCTGCAAAGTGCGACTTTTGTGGCTGTGTCTTGGACAAGTCTATGGCTGTGAAAATTGCAGCAGATTTCCTCGTTGCACTTCCATGCCTGCCTAATGATTTCATTATCGATATAATGCTGTTGTGCGTCAGAGACTGAGGGCCAATGTAACTCATGGGTGGCAGGCATTCAATGGAGGTGTCTTGCATTACGTCAGGCATTAGTAAGCAGACGTTAGTAATGAACCACTTGCCTGAACAGGAACTCTGCGGGCCCCCAGATGCGTAGCACTTCGCGCGCGACAGCGTCCGCGTATCGCATCTCGGCCATTGCGGCTCGGCTGAAGCCGGTGCCGTGCTTCGCCACAATCTGTGCCTGCTCCTCTCGCAGCTGCAACAGCAAATACACCCAAGCCACATTATTATTGTTATTATTCTTCCGTGCTTTTTCTGCCAGAAGGTAACGTACGTCCTGCAGACAAGCTGCCACAATTCCTACCCCTTGATGGACTTGCCAGATCCAATCAAGACCCAATCAACCGTGGGCACGGTGCTCAGTAGTTATACCCACCCCTGACAGCCGGGGCCACATGAGCCACTGCAAATTGCACTCAACCCTGCTCTTTGCGTAGCCACAGCAGCAACACACCGAAGCTACATCAGCCGCTAGAAGGTGCAACACGCCAGCTCCACGCAAAGCTGCAGGAGGAATGTCTCTTGTGGGCACTGACTGAGTCTGGCTGCCCAAAGCCATCACAGGCATCATGGTAAGGAATTTCAGGGCAGCATGCAGGCTGGCAGCAAAATGCGAACTGTATTCGTGCTCAGAGAGGGTAGGCATTGGAGATGATGGCTTGCATTCCTTCTTTGAGGACTGCAGATATATTCAGTACCATTCACTCTTCATGCACCAATGCTCCACAGAAGCTCATTTATGCGTTCCAGAAACTGGTGCTCTTTGATGTACCGCTCAAGCAATAGAGATCTGCATGCATGCCTTACAAGTAGAGATCTCACCTTGTCCCGGATGGCGGGCGGCAGGTCTGGCAGGATTCCCAGCAGCACCTTGTGGCTCTCGCGCGACGTGTCGCTCCCGGCAAACATGAACATCAGCACGTTCATCTGCAAAGCCACAGCAGCCACGTCAAGAGCCACTTTAGAAGTTTGCAGCCATTCTTCACTTCCAGACTTGCTGACGTTCTGTTTGGCAGATCAGAACTTTCCAATCACAGGTTCATCTTGATGCATGTCTGGCATGTGCTTGCCGTACAGATGCCATGTCTTGCCGTTCCCAGTCAGAGACGCACAAGTTCTCCTCGCAAGCTCATAGGCATCCTCTTGCATGACATGAACCACATGTTTCAGGGGTGTGCCACATGCACCGAGAAAATCATGACATGCAGAAGCTTCTACAGAGGTCCTAAAACCCCGACACCCACAATTTTTATTAGTTCATACGAGCAAACGCTGAAATTCCCTCACCGAGAGGTCGTGCACGTCCAGGGGCTCTCCGTCCTCCACCTTGGCTGAGGCGAAGAAGGACAGCAGCGTGTCTTTGTGCACGTTGCCTGCTTCAAACTCCGCCTTCTTGGCAGCTACGCGGTCCCGGATGGCATCCAGGATGAAGTCGCGCGCGCGCTTGGCTGTGTTGTAGGGCGTTCCCGGCAGGTCCAGCTGCATGCATGCGCAATTATTACCACCAGTAATGCACTAGTAACATCATTAGTGTTACCGTTGCCACCAGTACCTGTTCCTGCCGATGAAGGCCATGAGCGCCTGCAGACAAGCTGCAGGTAATGGTGCCACACATCAAGCCCCTTGACGGACTCGCCAGATCAAGCAAGACCCATTCGACCGTGGGCACCCAGTCTTTGTCGTTAATGACAGTACCCATTTCTGCCGGAGGCAAACATGCCCTCGGCAGACAAGCTGCAGGTGAAGGCTGCTCCGTAATTATAGGACATAGGTACTTCATCAGTGTCGATCTACACTTGTCATCGCCCAGACGTCTAGACAGCAACGAGGACATGATTCATTGCTGCATGTGGCTTGAGGAAGGATCACAACCATCTTCTGGCTGAGCAATCATATGCACTCCATTCCCTACACTCACAGTAAGAAAAGCACAGCTCCCACTTGTATTTTTAGCAGCTGAGCTTTGCTGCACTGGGCAGATTGCTCCTTTATAAAGAGCAAGGGACAAGGTTGCGCGTATCTGTTGCAAATGTTAGGAGGAGTATATTTTGCTGATAGGACCGTGCATTGAATTGCAACCTACTGCGGACCTTTCAACCCAAGCCTGTGCCCTGTTTTGTCTTCCGTGCCACAAAAGGATTATGTCAGAAACAATTGCTGTTGCTGTGGGGCCGTTTCAATGGCGTGCGGCCTGATGACTCGACAGAGGCTTTGCATGCAGCGCAGGTTCTTTAAAGCACCTGATGGAGGTGAAGATCCAGAATTGGCTCTTGAAAGAGGAGATCACGCGGCAAAGCCTGGGGATCTGATTGTGCTTGATTCTCAGGTCTGTCAAAGCCTCGATGGCCCTTTTCACTTTGTTTCTATCGATTCCTAGACAAGCGTGTGAGTGTCCTCCAGAGGAGGCAGTGTGAGGGCTGGGCCCTACCATGAATGTGATGGAGTTGGAGCTGAACTCAGTCCACTTCTGCAGAAGCAATGCCTTCTCCTCCCCCTTGATTCCCAGGCCCACAACCAGGCCCTCGGCAAAGTCAAACGCCAGCTCCTGCATCTGCACAGCCCCAGCACAACCTTATCAGTGACCAAAATTCACAATAAACTCATGTCTTCCATTAGAGACCTCTTTATGCAAGGTGCTAATTTCTGACGGGGTTTGGACTGTAAGAGCAGTGCTTCTGAGACTGGCACTTGAACACTGGAACGTGTACAAAGGCACTTCCACTCAAGTAAGTCTCATATGGCTTTCAGACAAATGTTAAGATTCGATTGCTGGCATCAGCAGCGGCAGGAAAGATGCTGGGGCCATTCAAATATGATCAAAGATCCTTTCAGGAACTTCATCAGGACTGCACCGCGGGTATGAGGTTGACGCGCTCTTGCGCAGACCAGCTATTGAGGTATTCCTCGCATGTTTCCACCACTCGGGGCAGGTAAGCATCCATTGCATCCGGGGTGAACGCCGCGCCCTGCTGCCTCCTCTGCAGCACACAGAGAATATCAGCATGTCTGCCTCGCTGGCTTCTAAATACTTCAACATGACATTACATGAAACAATAGAAGCCAGCACTGCCAGCCTTGCTGGTATCCATATCCACAGATCAAGCAAAAGAATCACGTGAAGAGGAGCTCAGCAAGTGTGCAGAAGGCATAAGTGCCCTGCTGGTTGAAGATAATCTTTCAGAAAACCTGCGGCGATGTCTTTGCCAATATTGCTTGTCTAGGAGCAAAGATGGCAGATGGAGAAGAGCGAACAAGCACCTGCTTCATGTGGGACGCCTTGTGCTTTGGAGCGCCCATGAGCTCCTCGCCACACAGCGCTTCCAGTGAAGGCGCTGTCATCCATTGCGTAAGCTTGTGATCTCCCCCAAACACCTGCACGCACCCACTTTGACTTTGGGGACTACCCATGTTATAGGAACCCCCGGCAAACTTTCGTTCATCCTGTAGCATGCGCGTTACTCCAACCCAGTAAGACAGGCACATGCCTCCAGTTGGCATGCTGCGAGCCAAACTGTGCATACCTTTTGCAGGCCTCTGAAGTCTGTGACCACCACAACATCTTCCCCAAAGATGTTGCTTTTGAAAACTGGACCAAATTTCTTGACCCTGCAGCCAATAAGTCCGGCATTCAGGAAAACACACACCTCATCAAGAAGCCAAGGTGGAACTGTTCGACCTAGGCAGATCTTCAGCCCCAATACAGGACAGCTGTGCTAAGTTGCATTGCAGCAAGCAAATTGAATGCCTACCTTTTGTGTGCCCACTCCCAGTGGTTTGCTTTAAGCTCTGCCGTCTCTCCAATGAAGGGCAGGCAGAAGTTGCCATCTGGCTCTGGCAGGTCTTCCAGAGGAGTACCTGCTTCGGTCTTATCCCATGCGACACCTCCACTTGTGCTTGCAGCACCCGTCTGAACGTCCCTATCTCTGCTCAGTGCTGCTGCAGGATTGCAACGCTTCTTCTTGCTGAGATGGGATGACAGAACAGGGACCCTGGGGGAACGCATGCAAACAACAACGGTAAATGCATATTGAGCATCCATCATTCTGATGATTCGGTACGATAAAAAGCAGCAGCTGAGAAAGACAAGCTGGTACTGTGAAGAATGCACTTGCCAAGACAAAGAGAGGTTGAGGCCCTGCGATGAGGCACTTGGATCCCACCTCACGGGAGGCACAGCAGAAGATGGCGCTTTGACGGGAAGTGGAGCATCGCGAAGGGATCTGCATGCACTGCGCGACGGGAGTGAAGAACTCCAACCCGCCATGCTTGTGATCTTAATTCTAGCGGTAAGGAGACCTCCCGAATAGCACTTCTGGATCTTCAAAACGCCTCACCACCTTTGTGTTGATTTATAAGGAAAACCTCGTCAGAATCTCGGTGGGAGAAAGACGAAATCGTAACTCTCTGGTTGCATTCACGTTAACCCACCACAAACCCTGCCCAATGGGAAGCTGGAAGAAGCTGCAGCAGCCTGCGTTCACAGCTGGCAGCTGTTGGTGATTAAAGACTGCATGGTGCCAGCCCGTGCTTCCATTTCTTTGCTTGCTCCTGTGAAGATATAAATACTAGTGACTGCAATCAAATGGTGCTGAGCCAGTAAAACACGAACATGGACACGGAAACGTTTCCGGGTCGGTAGGTTCTGGGTTCAAGTCCGGGTCTGGCGCTATAAAAAGGGCTCAGTTCTTTTGATTCTTTTTATGATATCACAGACTGTGGCCCTCTCTGGGTGATTTCCTCAGCCTTGTCCCTACATGGGAGAGACGTATGTCAGGTATTTTGTAAGAAACTGTTGACATCAAGATACAGGAGCTTTCATTCGGTCTTTGTTTTTTTTATATGTCTGTTTCCTTGCAAGGCAGAAGAGGAAGTTTATCTCGAAGTTTTTGTGTTCAGACCCCTTTTTGACAGAAATACCAGGTCAGCTCGTTCTGAGCTAAACATTTTGCCTTTGACAAGTGCCTTACAATTGTGCCTGTGCAAAGCGTTGAAAACAGAAGACATAAAAGGCTCAGGAATAATCATTACAATGCCCAAGCACTTCTCCAGAGGCTGCAGCCCGCCCACAACAAATCATGCGCTGGCTCACAGTCAGTGTGACAGCTGACAAAGCCACATATCAATCGCTGGTCCATCCTGATAGCAGCACTGCTGCATTCTGCAAAGAGCAGCTGTGAAAAGCAAGCGCTGTCTTCAAGTTGACTTGACAAGAGCAGGAGCCACCTGCACACCAAATCGCACTTCGATGAGATTTATGTCTGTGCATCCTGAAATGCACCCTGGCCCCAGGAATGCCTGCGTACAGAACGCGTCACCATACAAGAGGTGTTGCAACGCTGCTCTGGACATCAAACCAAGATCTGGCTAGCTCCTTCTTTAGCACCCCAGCCAAAGCCCAGCTTCCCTCAATTTCAAACACAGAGCTCATGCTGGAAGATTGCAAAGGTTACAAGCTAGAATGGGAACCTTTGTAGATCCCAGAACTGCATGCACACCACTACCTAACAGGTGCATGCCCCTGAGATTGTTCTGGTATGCGGTAGTTATTCTGCGGCGCTTCAAAGCCCCAGGGGTCCCTCAAGGGAAGTTCCTGCCCCATTGCCTGCATGCCTGGAATGCTTCTGCCCTCTTGAAACAACCTCACTCGGCCTGCCAGACTGTAATCTGCAGCAGTACGGGCCTCACCTCAGGTCTGCACGCCCTCCTTGACGATATCGTAGGGGATGGGGGTCACGGTCTGTGCCACCACGTTCAAGATGGTGAAGCCTTCGCGCGGCTGCACAATCGCCCGCTTGCACTTGGGCGGCTTCTCTGCAGAGCCACCGACACACTGCTCAGATTCTTCCTCCAGACGAGCCTCAATTACTGCCGCTGTGTCAGAGCATCTGGTTGCGGCAGCCTGAATTCGGCTGGCGCACTGAGTCTTTCCCAAAATGCTGCAACCCTACTGCCCACTCCACTTTTCTTGGCAAGTCCCTCCTCAGAACACCACAAACTCTGCTGAGCTCTGTGCCCCACAAGATCCTTAACAACAAACCCTTGCACGTTCTCTCCTCTCATTGCTCTCATTGGACCCAGTCAGTGACAACTGAGCACCCTCCTGGCAACACATCCTGTCCTTATATGCCCACTTGGGCATGATTTATCACCAGGTCAGCACGCCCTCTGTCTCTGCCCTTCTTACAGGCCCTGGTCAATGCCAGCTTACAGAAGGGAGGACAGTCAAATGCAGATCCTTCTCGAGCACGAGTGATCTTCCAGAGGATGCGCGCATAGCATGGTCTTTGCATGAAGATGTGGCCCAGGAGGATGACAGTAAGCGGAGGGTTGTTGCATGTGTGTGAAGAGGTGCTGTGTGAGCAGGATGTGATCTCCAATGGAGGAATAAAAAAATCCCAGGCACACTGAATCCCAGACAGGCGTCTGGTGCACAGGAATGCCCTCTTTGCATCTGTCATTGCTGAAATGCAGGCCTCACAAAAAAAAACACCACCGTATGGCTAAGAAGTGGGCACTTACCACCGCGCTCCTTGGCAGCGTGCTTGACAGCGTCGTTCTTCTGCGTACGCGCGAGGAACTCCTCTCTGCAGCGGCTGGGCGCCACGTGCTCGATGCGCACATGTATGCGCTTCCTGATGATGCGGTTGCCGATCTGCGCAGATCACAGACATGAGCTTCAGCAGCTGCACACCAGCAAGGCCCATGCAAGCCGCAGCTTTGCAGCTTCTCATCCCCCAGTCCCAGAGCCACATGCGGGAGGCCACAAGTATAAGACTGCGCACAAAATTTTCAGCGATGTGTACGCCACAGCTTTGCAAATTTCCAACGCTGCACTTCTAGACCCACATTCTAGAGGCCACAGAAGTGAAGACTGGGCAGCTCTTGCAGCACAGCATGCTCCAGCAACAGCGCTGACAACAGCTTGCACTGATCCCAAGACCCCCAGCTGTTTAAATGTCACCTCCGGCATAGCAGAAGGCCGAAAATGCATTAAGCCATTTTCAACCCACACAGAAACTTTCTCTTTAGCATATGAGAGGGCCCAGGCAAGCGAGCGATGACGAATGAGGCTGCGCAGCCACAGCAGCATCTTCTTTTCTAGTGCTCCTGTGAGCAGACAGTGATACGTGCTGCCTTGAAGACTCACCAGCTTGTTGACCTCCACTCCAAGGGCGCGCTTGGTGACGTTCCACACAACACCAGTCCTGCCATGGTACACCTTGTGGGGCATACCCTGCAGTAGCAACAAATATCTAGTCAAGGCTGTGTTCGGGGATGCACAGCGATATCCCACGTCCTGACACCTGCAGACCGTCGACAGTCCATGCAAACATGACAACTGATTACTCGCAAGCAGCAGCAATTGTGGCTTTGCCAGTCTCCCATCACGTCTCCATGCCACATCCCCTACATTGGTCCAATGCTAAGCTGGACTTACCCAACAATCGCTGTGCCATACTCCATAATGTCAGCAGCTAGCTGTCAGGTGTGGGCTGGGCAATCACCTTCTGCACCGCAGAGTTCACTTTGATGTCCACATAGTCCCCGATCTTGTATGTGCGCAGGTACACTGACAGAGGAATGTAACCATGTCCACGGAACGGCCTTGAGAAGGAATCGCGCGTGCGCGCCCTAGTTCCGTGTCCAGCGGGCATTTTTCCTGCAGCAAGGAGACATCATCGGTGAACAGAAGCAGGCCCAAACAATGCTGCGAATTCAGCAATCGTAAATCACCACTACTATCTCTAACTATCTGTAAGCACACCGCACAAGATCGTTTGCATACTTGCACAATGCAATATGGTCAGCACAGGACAATGAGACACAAGTACACTTGTTGAGAATCTGTGAAATGGCATTTTCGGTGTGCTCACAAGTGCCGTGGGAACATAGAGCACGTACCTTGCCCTGATGGTCACGGGATCGGTTGTCTCTTTCCTCCTGTAGGTCCTGAACTTGGTCGAGCTGGGCTTCTTGGCGGCTTGTGCAAGGACCGCCGGTGGACGGCTGGGCTGGTGACTCATTGACTGAGGTGACTTGAGCACGTGCTCCGTTCACCGGCTTCCACCACCAGCTTCCCGTGCGTTGCGGCCTCAGGACAGCATCAAAGCGCATTTTGAAAGACAGGAACCCAGAGTGAATCATTTTGCGTTGCATCACAGCTCGCAAGATGGCTGTTGGTGCAGGACTGGGGAGTGCGGCTCTGCCGCAGGCTCGCTCTGGTCTGCGTAGCCGATCATGCATTGCCCAAATGCCGCTGCAAAGACCTTCACGACATGTGCTCAGGATGCAAAGGACATGCAGAGCTTCTGCAACAGGCACCAGCAACGGAAAGGCAGAGAACACTCGAGTCATCCGCGGGCCCTGCTACGTGACCAGAGATGTGCTGCCCCCTCAATCGCTTCAGAGATCCTGATAAAGACGATGTTGTGTGCACCGTGTTTCCCTTTCAGCATGATGGAATGTACGTGACGGAAGCAACTAACAAGTGTCTGGGGGTGTGGTGGCAGAACATTGACACTGACCAGATCATCCCAGCAGAGTATCTGACCCTAGTACCATCGAAGGTACTTTTCTATCTCTGTCTACATTGGCCCTGATCACTGGTATCTCCAGTACCCCAGGCTCCTGGTGCTCTTTGCACTTATGCCATGCACTAAATGGACGGTGGGTATTGAATTATGCAGCCAGAGGAGTACGAGAAGCTGGGGAGCTACGCCTTGATTGGCTTGCCAACAGAGCTGTACGAAAAACGGTGGGTGTCAGTTGTATCTTTAAATCCCCAATGCAGCGTTTCTGCACGCCACATGCTACCCTCCGGGCAGATCATTGTTGAGCTGTTCACAGCTATGCTCAGGTCACCGCGATGGCTTGAGAAGTGTGTCCACTGGCAGGTTTGTGGAGGATGGACGGATGAAGACAGAGTACCCAATAGTGATTGGTGGGCAGAACTTTGGGTGTGGCTCCTCTAGGGAACATGCCCCCGTGGCAATGGGGGCTGCAGGTGAGCGTCTGTGGCACTATGACACAGCTTGTGTGTCTCATTCACTCTAGCTTGGGTGGGTATGCTGGTATTCTGAGGCTTCAGCAGCGAGCCTTGTGAGCATGATGGAGGTTCACAGGAGCGCTGTGGAGTAAGGATTTAGAAAGGAGATTTAAATCCACATGATGCGCCTCTACCTCTTATCAGTTTGCATGGAGGGTGGCTCTTTACAATCTCTGTGCTGCTGCAGGTGCCAAAGTGGTTGTGGCTGAGACCTACGCCAGAATTTTCTTCAGGAATTGTGTGTCCACGTGAGTCTTCTCCTATTTAGCACATAGTTGGAAATGCAAGACAGGAATAGAATAGAAGATTTATATGTCTGCCTGGACCTCGGTGTTGCAGAGCCTGTCTCTGATTCTGCTGTTGCTAGGCATTCAGGCATTCATCCCAGCCAGCAGTGGCCTTTTTGTCATGTGAATTTGCGCTCTCCTGGACTAAGAGCTGCCCTCCTTTAGGATCGCCAAATCTTTGACGGAGTGCAGACACACACTCCAAAGTTTGGGATATGAAAATGGGCAGTGACAGACTGCCTACAAGACCATTGAGCCTCAGGTGGCTACCCAAAGGTCTCTAAAATGTAAGATTTCAAAGCTTTCAGGGCAAAATGGTGTGTAAATCTTTTTTGGGTTCACAGGGGGGAGCTGTACCCGTGTGAGACAGATCTGAGGCTGTGTGAGGAGTTGGAGACTGGGGAGGAGGTTGAGGTGGACATGAACAAGGATGTGCTGACTGTGCTCGCCACCGGAAAGCAGTACCAGCTCAAGCCCATCGGCGAGGTGCGCGCATTTCGTGCATGTGTTGTATGCATGCATTTTATTCAGACCTCAAGGCAGCCCATTATGTTAAGAACTGGCGCTTGCACTGGCAATCATGGCTTCATCACTTCTGCTGAGTTTTGATGTGACGTAATTGTAAGGGGCCTAGTATGCCCTTGCCTTCGGTCTTGGTATAATGGGGCAACTTTGCTGGGTGCTCTCTGCAGAGCAATCTTGAAGCCATGGGCTAATCGGAGTGTTTCTTGACTAGTTTCGTGTCATTGTGGACGTCAGTGTGGATGATTGACGTGATGCCCCTTAGTAGACTTGCACTTAAATTGATCCTTTGTGTGCAACCTGCAGGCCGGACCTGTGGTAGATGCTGGGGGTATTTTTGAGTATGCTCGCCGGACAGGCATGATGAAGCTTGCTTGAGGGCGCTTTTGGATCTACCTCTGAATCTGCAGAGGAGCTGTTGGCAAGGCATCAAATGATACATGTATACATACTGGTGTTCATGCTGCAACATGATGTTGAAATCATGATGACAAGATCTCCTGATGTGAGCACGAAAGCGATTGAATGATGCAATAGAGGGGGTTTGCAGATCAACAGTTTTGGAGTTGCCCGCACAGGCGATCATGAATGTCATTGTGTGACGGTCGCGCCTGTATTACACGATCATCAGCATGATGCCGTTGGCCAGTTCTGACCTGCACACGTATATCTCTTGCTTCGAGCAGCCCTCTGAAGAGAAACAAGGCTGCTACTTTCTTTCTGGCACCCAATACATCAGTAATCTCTTAATGAAACCTCAAGGACGACGATCCATGTGATTTTGCGCTGCACAGAAGATCAGATGATCCGCTGTGCAAGCTTCTGCTCTATCCAAGCAGCTAGCATGCATTGAATTACATCACAGGGCTACTTGCAGACTCTCACAACTTTCCTTCTTCCTTCAACTCCTTTGCAGCTTCTTTCCTGGCCCAGGTGGTGATATTGGTGTCTGGCTTTGCGCTAAGTCCCACTGTGAGCATCACAGTAGCTGCCACCAGCGTGAAGTACCTGCCAGCAAATCTATCTTGTCAGTGCTAGACTTCATGATGATGAGGAAGCAGTCGATCAAAAGCTTTAATGCAGCAGAGAAGACCACGGTCTTACCAAGGCAACAGATGCACACGAGTGTGCTGCATATACAATTTCATCATGTGGATAATCATTACGTGAATATATGGAACTACAAATACGATCCACCAAATTGACGAGGTACTTTGGCCTTAGGAAGCCCTCACCAGGGGAGCTCCCACGATTCCCAGTGACGCTTCTGGCCGGGGGGCGGTGGACTCTCGTTGAACAGGTAACCCCCTGGCGTGTGTTTGCCTGGCGAGAGGAAGGTCTCCTTTGCGTGGCTATCAGCTCTAGGTCTGAGATTTCGCAGTGCTGAGGGTGCCAGCCTCTTCAGGAAAGACATGCTGCACCGGCAACGCGCCCCACATCAATCAGCACCCATATGGCGCTCAAATCTGGGCTGCTATTCTGCGAAAGTTTGCCCTGAGGGCGAGTTGAGTGCATGAGACAGGTCTGAAACGTAACCCTCAGTAAGCGCCAGCTCGGCGCTATCTTGATGGCTGTCTCCGAAACACCTTCCATCCAGATGCAGACCAGATGCACACTCAAAGTCGCAATACTTAACATATAAACGAAATTGCGATAGTCATGAGAGATCAAGCATAATAGTACAAAATGAAGGCCTTCGTCAGCAGCTCCACACCAAAGGCATCTGCACACTCTTCCAGCAGGCCATCAGTTCCTGCTTGCTCATGTAATAACTTTAGAAAACACATACAGAGACCCTGGATCGCTTATGAGTCTCCCAGCATCCGAAGGCGATGGAAATTGCAACACCAGTCAGCCGTCAGTGCAGGTCTGTGTATCTCAACGTTGGCCTGTAGCTTTTCTCGTGGCTTGACAGGAGACTTTGTCTTTAAATGATCTTATTCTTGCTCACATTGTTGTATACAGTATGTAAAAATACTCCCCTGCATTGCAGGTGAGCTCAGTTCAGCAGACTTGCCACCTGAGGGCCCCGAAAGCGAGCAGCAGGAGCAGTATGACCTTTCAATAGACGTCTTCCCTCGCCTACACGAGAAAGATCCATACAGGTTGGGTTTCTGTGCTCAAGTACCCCTTGCGCTGGAGCCTTTTGGTGCTTTTCAGACACTTGCCACCAAACATGGGGTTACCTTGACGATGCTGTGTGGCTGCAGCCGGCTTGGGCTCGCAAGGGAAGCCTCCTTCGAGGAGGTGCAAGATGCCAGGAACTATTTGTACGAGGTGGGTCAAACTTTGTTCTCACATTGCAGCCTGGGAATACTTCGGTCTTGAGCAGGAAAATGAACAAGTCCTCTGTTGCAAAGCATGCATCTTTGTTTGCAAAAATGCACAATTATGTCTGCAAATTCTTTGTCTTGGGTCCTGGTTGCCGGGGGGCGGTATTCTGAGCACCGTGCCCACGTTGGATTGGGTCTGGCGAGTCCATCAAGGGGCAGGCTAGTGGCAGCCTTTACACGCAGCTTGTCTGCAGATGCACCTTGCCTCTGGCAGGAACAGCGTGTAATAAAACGCTTCATCATCGGGGCAAGACTCGAATTCAGCGTGTGACTCTGCGCAGACGTACAAGAGGCATGAGAGGAGCAGGGAGGCCATAGAGCTGGCCTATGACAGCATCCTGCAGGAGCGAATGAAAGTGCGGCACAAATATGGCTTCCAGCCGCCTCGCAGGGGCCGCAAGAGCGATGTGCAGGGCGATCCCTTGGTATAAACCCCTTTATTATACCCACGCAGCTGCAGGCTTGAACTGTGGCGCTGTGGTGTTCCTCAGCATAGTAAGGCATCGCCTGTCTGGACCCCTGACCCCTGTCCCTCTCCCATGTCTGGACCCCTGTCCCCTTAGTTTCAAAGCCCGGCTAGGGCCGTTTAAGGCAGTAGCCATCCTGCTTTCAGTGCCCATCGCCAAACATTTGACATGGCACCTGCATGCTTCAGCAGTGATGCCGCAGGAACCACCATGCATCGGATCTGTGCAACTTTGTGGCAGAGCTGTGCAGAGGGGCGAAGTGATAGAGTGACTGAGGATTTGTTGGTGGGGTGCGCAGCCAACGGGCATCATTGGGAACATCAAGGAGAGGTTGGAACCATCAGTGCCATTGCCCACCATTGTCAACGACGGCTCCATCTTCATCATGATGGGACTCTGGTGAGTGCTGCAGCTGTACATAGACAACCGTGTGCTCTAAGAATTTGATGGCATTTAGAACGATGGGCTAGCATCGCTTTGTTTGGTTATTTACCAGTGGATCAGTAGGTTTCAAATGTATTGTAATGCTGATGGAAGGGACTGTCAAATATCATTAGCAACAGACAGGCTGCAGCACTGCATATGTTGTCTTTGCGCTGGAGACTGGGAACATACCGTTCAGCGCAAAACTTTCCAAGCGCCAGCCGACAATGAGGCAGGATTGCATCATGCCTCCCCTGCGTCCCCGGAAGCCAGACGGACTCAGCAGTAGCTAAATTTCTGGCAGAGCAAAAGGTCACCGGTTCAAGACCTGATCCTTGACTCTTTTTTGTTCTTTGCATCGCAGGGCGGCTTGGCAGACGAGCACGGCGGACCCGTCGCTGCCAGTGGGCGCGGCGCTGTGCTTCTCGGTGTGGCGGCTATTCGACAAGCGCAAGAAGCGCGCGCCCGAGAGCGACCTCGGCCGCTCGCCCATCTGGGGCGCTGTCGGCGTCACCCTCTTTGGCTTGTTCCTGGGATCCCTGGTGCGCGCCTTATTTTGCCTGGGCATTGAGTTTATGCATGGCTTCAGCATGTAGCGTTGTCTGATCGCCCTTAACAACACTGCACCACAAATTTCACCTTCGCCCACCCCAAGCTTGATTTCCACCGTCCAGAGTGTAGATCTGAACGTTGGGCCCAAAAGCAGGATGGTGTAAGGCAATGGACCTCAGCATGGGTCCTTCATGTGGCCCTAAAGCCGGTGCAGAAAGCAGAGTGTTGGGGTTGCTTGGGAAGCTGCATACTTGGGGAGGTGCTTTTGTGATGGGGCTTTGGGCAACTCCTTCTCTGGGCTGATCATCAAGGAGTCACTGTGACTATTAAGAGTGTGTGCTGGCACTGCAGGTGAGCTGGGCGCTGGTCAGAGTGCTGCCCCTGCCGCGAATCATCCGGCCTGATCAGGCGGGGCTCTTCATCATCAATATTGTGATGGGCCTGGTCTGCATCTTTTTCAAGTAAGCAAGCAGTGGATTGGAGCTACACCTCAGGCTCATTGTCAAGGCGAATGACTCGTCTGAATGTGTGCCATGATTGGTCCGATCATGGCTGCAGCTGTGTCGTGGTGATTGCATGCTGAACAAGCACTCAAAGTGTGGCACGAGGTCTGTATGTTGATGGTTGTGTGCAATGTATATGGGAACAGCTGGGACAAGGTAACAGTGCATAATATGAGGCTTCCATTGATGGCACCATAAGTAGTCAGGCTATGACAATGTTGCAATGCGGCAATTTATCTTATGTTCCGGCCAAGGCCACTGCACTTATGGCTACTTTACATGCTTTGCAAGGGCCTATCACCCGTTATCATAATGCACCAAAAAGCAAGACTGCAGGGGCCTAGCTCCACTGCGCAAACACTCCCAGCTGTCCATGTGTCTAGAAGGGAAGTTGTTGAGATCAGAAACCTGATGATACTGTAGCAACTGGCTCCGGCCGTACACTTTCTGTCACTCCATAAATCTCTTGAGGAATTGCTCATGAGGTCTGCCACCTATCATATCATACCGATCAGGAACATGTATCCCACTGTGAAAGCTCAGACACTGCCCTGCTGATCTGAGGCTGCCATGCTGAGCTGTTCTGCCCTTGACGCAGCAACTGCTCTGCAAGGAGCCCTTCATCGTTGTGCTGCATCTCTACAAAATTTTGAAGATGCCTACTTGGCATCTCTGCATGGAGTCTCGTCCTCATCATCGCTCCACTCCCCAAATGGCCGCTGCTTGTGGAATATGCAGCACTCTGACAGCAAGCACACAGCATTTGAGAATGGCAACAGGTATAGCTATCATATGCAGCAAGGGTAATCCAAAATGGATCTCATTGATGCCACAAACGTCTGCTAAGCCGCAGCACTCACTCTTGGAGGACTTCTTGTTGAGGAATTCGTTGTCCACTACGTCTTCTGACCACTTCACCGCCTGCCAATCAGACAACAGCAGATCATGACAATATCATTGAGGAAAAGTCAGATATTCTTTGAGGTCGACAACAGAGCTGTATAACCAAGTCAAGACGCCTCACCTTCTTCTTCCGCCTTGGCGTGAGCCTGAGGGTTACAATCTCTGCGATAGAGACCAACAGGATTAGATTTGAATCAAACATATCCGTCCGCCGACTTCCAACCAACCAACACACAAAGGGAGACCTTGCCTGCGACACCGTTGCTTGTAGATGGTTGCGAGGACGGGTGAAGGCTTGCAGCGATCGTTGCAGCCGATGCCGTTCTCTGCATCAGCTGCAAGCAATTGTTGGTGATTCTGCTCGGAGACCCCTCAGTTGACTTTCACCACCAACTCACCACTTCTCGATGAACACTTGCGGGTCCGGTCAAAACGTTCCTCTCACGAAAGCTGAGGATGTTAACAGCTTCGCCTGGAAAAGTGGATTGTGGTAAAGGAACTTCTGGTCAATTCTGAATCTTCTGAGTGTTGCATGGTCTCCTGTGCCAAGTTGGAACTGCTGACGACCTGCTCCTGAGCACGTGAGTGCATGCGATAAGATCATTAGCTTTGTGCGCGTGAACAGAGACGGGTACTTGCTGATGATTGTCAGAAAGTCGTATTTGCGGAGGTGAGACCGTGTGTCTAGCCAGGAAGAGGGGACACTTTGCACAGGGCTTGCCACATGGGATCTCTTGGCTGCATTGGAACGCTTTCATCGCCCAAGACAGGGCCTCGAGCGCACGCATGCAGCTTGCTTTCACCAACGATCAGGAGTTTCAGGCACCATCGGACCAGTGGTTGGCTTCCAGCCCGTGAGTGTGCAGCGTTGCAGCACAGACTCAGCAAATCGTCAAGGCGTGCACAGTCGAATGCTGGTTCCCTCATCTGTACAGCATTACAGGGCGACTTCAACGACAGCTATGATGTTGTGATCGTTGGAGCAGGTGATCTGCCCTGGCTTTTGAAGACGTGGTCTGGACCTGCCTCACCTATGGAAATTGACCAAGTTGAATGCTCCGCAGTATGCTCCTCTCATGACCCTCTGAATACATCATTTCATTGAGAGCTTCATGAGTTTGTACGGAATTGCATGGCAGGTGTTGCTGGGCTGGCGTGCGGCCTGCAGCTGCAGAAAGCAGGGGTGAACTTTGCCATTTTGGAGGCCTCTGATGGCGTGGGGGGCCGCGTGCGCACAGATGAGGTGGATGGTTTCCTGCTCGACAGGGGCTTCCAGATCTTTCTGACGTCCTACAAAGAGGCCCAAGCTGTGCTCGACTATTCAGCGCTGGATCTCAAGCCCTTCTATGCAGGTATGGCCCAGAACGGAGGATGAGCATCGCAATTTCCCTTTGCATGTCCTACATTATGACAGGGAGGCAGCAAATTTTACGGGAACGATGGTGCTTTTGCATGAAAGACATTGATTGCGTGGGAATTGCTTGGGACTTGCTTGGGCTGCTCTCTTTCCTCGGGCTCTCAAGTTCAGGTCCTTCTCCTTAGCACACTCATCAATGTACTCCATGCCAGGGCTCTCAAGATGTCTGACTATGCCTGAATTGCATGTGCAAGAGCATGTGCAAGTGCGAAATGATGACAGTCTGACTCTCACTGTAGAAGGAGTCCCGAGATTGAGGATCCATGCAACCATGCAGGTGCACTGGTGAGATGGAATGGCGGCTTTCACAGGGTGGCAGATCCGTTCCGGCACCCAGCGGACGGCGTTGCCTCTCTGCCAAACCCAGTGGGGTCCCCCTTTGACAAGGCCCTGGTCGGCCTGTTCAGGATAAAGGCCCTTCTGAAGAGCCCAGCTGACATCCTGCAGGCGCCAGAAACCTCCACACTCAGCCGATTACAGGTTCCGACACAACATGCATTGAGAGACTTTTGCATCAGCAAGAGACTGTGTCAGCAGAGCGTTTGTTCTATCTACCTTTCCCTCTGGGTCACTGACAGAAAGCAGTGCCTAAGGGACTCATGAAGTGCACTGCATAATCATGTAATTCCTGCAGACCTATTGTTAGGTCTGCTTCAATGCTTGAGTGAGCCCACACGCGCGCAGCACACTGTCTGCACTCACACTATCCTCACATAGCTCCTTTGTGCGCAGGCAGAGGGCTTCTCGGCTGACATCATTGACCGCTTCTTCCGGCCGTTCCTGGGCGGTATATTCTTCGACCGCGGTTTAAACATGACGTCGCGGCTGTTTGAATTCGTAATGCGCTGCCTGGCCACAGGGCAGAACTGCCTGCCCGCTGCGGGCATCGGCGCCGTCGCAGACCAGCTCGCCGCGCAACTGCCGCCCGGCTCCATCCACACAGGCATGAACACTTTTTGACATTGCTTGCAGATGTTTGTACTGTTTCCTAAGGCCAATTCTGGGGTCAATGAACAGCAATGATGGGCCACCAATTATCTGGGTCAGTGGGCTTTGAAGCAACACTGCAGGTGCATGATGTCATGATAATTGCGGTGCAACTGAAGGGGTGCACTCAATTTTTAATTGACCTCCAGTATGAGACACTGTGTCATCCAATGATGTGGGCTCGTCTGGGCGAACCCCTGTAGTGTCCTGCAAAGGGTTCATCTGTGCAGGCATCCAGGAGTACCCTCAAAGCTGCGCATTTGAGCCTTATATTCGTACAGACGCTACTGCATTAATGCTAAGGCTTCACAGGAGCGCGTGTGGAGAGTGTGGCGGGCGGCTCCGCCGGGCAGCCGGGCAGCGTCGGCCTGGCCGGCGGCCGCTCCGTCAGCGCACGACGCGCGATCGTGGTGGCGACCGACGCGCCGGCTGCGCGCGGCCTCCTGGGCGATGCGCTGGAGGCATCGCCTTCAAAGACAGAGCCCGGGGTCGGCACCTGCAACCTGTACTTCAGGTGGGCAACCTGCTCGTTCGCCTGATTCCTTCTCAGTTGGGCGTCATGACGGCAATGAGTGAAGGATAGATTGGATGTCTCCGCAATCCCAGGTTCCTTGTCAGTTCGAAATGCTGAAGCTTGGCATGGACGGAGGGACCCAGCTCGTGGCCACACACGGGTTCCATTAGCTGCGCAGGCTGCTGAGAGCAGATGCATGCGAGAATTGCCTCTCTGCTCACATGCGCTGACCTGTAACCTCGGCCCTTGGTTGCAAGTGGAAAAGATCAACCCAGGTTGAAGAGCAGACATGTGGGCAAAATGTATAGTGAGACTGCTCGAGCATCTGGGCATTTCTGTTTGCATCATGTAAGCAATCTTGTGGTGTGCACAGGGCACCAGCAGCTCCCAGAGAGGAGAATATTCTTTACCTGAATGGAGAGAGCGGGGGCCTTGTGAACAATGCCTGCTTCCCTTCCACTGTAGCGCCATCCTATGCACCTCCTGGGCAGGTAAAAATTCTGTCGTCTTTTGGACATTCTCTGCTGGCACTTCTTCCTTGTACAATCGCATGTATCCTGCGCTTGCCTCAAACACACGCAAGTGACTACTGGTACAGCATCCTTGTGATTTGGAAGACTCCCTTAAAAAGATCCCGGTGTGCGTAGGGAATGTAAGCACTGAGAGCCCCTCCGCTGCTGCTGCTAGTTATCCTATTCAATTTTCAATGTAATCTGTGCAGGCACTGGTTTCAGTGTCCACAATAGGCACGCAGCCGGACATGTCAGATGAGCAGCTGGCGGAAGCTGTGAAGGGTGAGATGGCGGCCTGGTTTGGCGCGGACCAGACAGCTACCTGGCAGCTGCTACGCATCTACCGCATCCCCTTCGCACAGCCCAACCAGGTACCCACTTCATCTTTCTGCCCTCTCTTCTGTTTGCGTCAACCTATGGTGCCGCCATGGCATGCCGTGCACTGTTTGTAGGGTGCTATAACATGATTTCCTGACTCCACATGCGCATATCGAAGTGATCTCCTGCACAGCATAGCAGGGATCGATTCACCCAGCAATCTTGCAAAAATTACAATTCCTAAGGCTCCTGGGCCGGGGCATCATTGCACTGTTGTCACGCAGTGTGCAATTGCGAGGCAGCACTTGATCTACTGTAATACCTAGCTTTCGGCATGTGCAGTTCAGTTTTGCAAAATTCTAAGAGAAGAATAGGATGTCGTGAGGCTGTTTTGCGCAGGCACCGCCGACAAATTTTGTGAGGCCGGTGAAGCTGTCAGAGGGGCTGTATGTGTGCGGGGATCACCGGGACTCTGCCACCTTGGATGGAGCACTCAAGTCAGGCAGGAGGGCTGCTGAGGCACTTCTGTCTGGCTCTGCAGCGCTGTTCTTGGACAACAGCCTGTTGCTGTGCAGGCCTGAAGGATTCTGACAGCTGCATGCCTTGTTTTTGGACAGTGAGACAACCCTTTCCACATCTGGACCCTTTTGTATCTTGGCCATTTGACTTTTGAAAGATGTAAGTGTTGGTTTGTGCCTGTGCTATAGCTTTAGCTATGCAAGAAATGCAGGTGATGATATTAACATATCGGGAAGGTGTGTCTCCTGCATGGGGAATGCGCCAAGCATTTGTATTGATTTGGCTCATGACTGTTGGGTGTGACAGATCTAGAATGAACTTTGGCAGATTAGAAAAATGACCAAGAGCGAACCCTTTTTTGAGGATTCCCAGACTTGAACCCCATAGTTTCCGTGTCCGGGCCCTCTTTTTCACCGCAATCACTAGCCCAATTCCAGCAGAAGCCGACATGCTGTTGAAGTCCGACATTTATATACTGGTACCAGTACCGCTCAAATCGTCAGTCCGCACCTGCAGTTGCCGGAAGGGCCTGAGAGTTGCATGCATTGCTTTTGCACCGTGAGACAAGCCTCTCTGCATTTCTGGAGCCTTCCAAGTCTTGTAGGTGTTGCTTCGTTGGTGGTCCTGCTGCAAAAGGTCCATTTAGAGGTGAATCTTTTGACAGGTGTGTGTTCTGCGTGGAAAATCCCCAGGTGTTAATTTGTTTATTTGCAATTGACAGATCTGCAGAGAGGAACTAGTCTGTGATGTCAAAGGATCGCAAGTCTGCGCTCCTGCGATTGCTGATGTACAATTTCCAAATTTACACTGACTCGGCAGATCAGCTTTCATTCTGTTTGTTTTGCATAATATGCAGCGAAACCCACCAATCTGGAACTTCCCATTACTGCAACTTGCTGAATCCCTTGTTGTTGACACTCTACTCATAAGGAAGGAAAAATGGGTCTTCTAGTAGTGTTCCACACATTTTATACTCTACCTCCTGCATAGCAGGCTGACAACAGCGAGCTGGCTGCAGTTGCTCGCATCAGCTGTATTCCTCAACAAACCTCTTGGGCCCCCTCAAGGGCACCACCACTCCTTCTCCTGCACCACAAAGTTCTCCTTTGTCACAGACTGGCTGCTGCACCCAGGAAAAAACAGATGTGGGAGCAGGCAGAAGGATGATTGCATGCTATTGCAGATGCCTTGTTCTCATTGGGCACGCACCCATGCAGTTGAAGCATTTCTGCTGTCCATAGCCTCCGCACAGGGGGCACAGCACAAGCATGTCTGCAGCGCCGTCCTGGAAAGGACTCCAGTCCAAAAGGTAGTTTCCTGCTGGCACACAGCTGAGTTGCCAGGGAGCTTCTGGACTACTTCGATAGGCTCCGGGGTCCTCTAGGCTTGCAAATTTGACTAGCAGTGAGCAATGCATTCAGTAGGTGCATGGCGCTAGTGCAGGCGTCACCCTTACAGACAGAACACTCCTGCAACTTTGTGCCTTTGCAGGGTGTGCATTTCACCGCTACCTTCTTCTGTTTCACCCACACCTTTCCTCAACGTACTGTTGCAGCATCCAATTTAGTGACAGGAAGAGAAAAGCTTTTGGTCACTGTAAAGATGGGAATGACACTCCCATATTCTCCCAGGCAAGATTTGCTAAAAGCAGCTTTCGTGTGATCTCCTTAATTATGAAGCCTGCCAATGTACCTTTCTCTGCTTAACCCCAGCACGCACGGTGATCATTGCCAAATTGCTGACCCCGAGAGTAATGCCACCGATGGTAACTAAAGTGCCCAGACTTGCTCCAGCAGCTCTGAATAATGGCGATCTCATTAAAGGATAGAACGAATGTCCATCTATGAAGAATCCTTCTAGACAATGGCCTTGTCGTAATCCTCCGACTTTTCTCTTGAAGTTGGAATCTCTCGAGATCGAAAGGAATACCGAGGAGGACGCTGCAGATAGAATGCAGCTATCTGAATCCAACGAAAAAATTAAGAATGAGGACACTGAAGAGAGGAAACACATTTTGTGACGTCAGCAGCTTCTCTGAGCTTCCTTCTGTTCTGGCGGTATGACTGGAACACTTGGTTCCAGGTGTAATTCACCCTATTCTATCCTATCCAGGAGGTACTGTATCTAGAGTAGTATGCCCTGAGGCTCTTGGGGCACGAATCCTTGGAAGGAAGAGTTCCCGAAGCCTGCAGCTTTCACAGATCTGGACTGCACATGCATGCATCATGTCATGACTGATCAGTGACTCATGGGCAGGGCAGCTGCATGTGCACGCAGTCCGTGAAAGTCTGACTCAGCTCGGAGCACAACAGTCTTTGAACAGTTCCCGCGTGACTCTTTCCTTTCTTACAATGAGAACGACCGCAGCAGGCTGTCGGGCCAACTTGGGCATCTGCCATGTGTGGGCCATCATGATGTGTTGTTTTGGGAGTGGTAGCGACCCTCGCAGGCTGAGTATGTTCTGCCTGTAATGCAGGCGGCTGTTGCTTTCGCTCTAGCACATGGCGGCGCTCTGACGTCTATGCCTGTAAAGTATTTTATAGCCCCATGTGCTGTGCGTGTTTGAGTTAATTTCAGCAAGTCTAAATCGTGCATGCAGTGAAAAAGGCTTTCATCTGCACTGAAGTCATACTGGGCAAGGAATTTGATATCAGTGCCGCATGGGCAGCTGCATCTTGAATATGACCGCTCTAGTGATGCGGCATATAAGCCAAACACCACAGCAAACATAAATCCTGCAATTTAAATATGCAATTTTAAATGCAACCAAATCAATCAAATCAATTTCGCTTCGACACACATACCCTGTTCAGTAGACCAATCCCCAAACACAGACGCACATTGAGCACTGACTGTACATACCGCTGAATGGCATTTCATACCAAAAACCTTTGCCCGCAAGCTGACTTCTGAGTCCTTAGTTCTGACATGCCACACGTCTGAATGTCATCCTGCGATCACGTACTGTGTCACCCTACTCCTGACCTGACTTGGCTTGAATATTCTATGAGGACAACTTGAAGTTCACTTGGCATTTTGCACAGTGCCCTGATCTGCGTCGGCACTGCCACATCCTGCAGCTTCACCGCGCTCGACATCAACACTGGCAATTGAGGAATCCTTCATTCTGCCAGCACCCTGCAACTGGCCCCTGAAGCGCTCTAAGCGCTTGTCCAAATGGTACTTGATGAAGATCGCAGAAACTGCAAAGATTGCAGTAGCTGCAGCGCCCAGCACAACACCCACAAGTGCTATTATCGGAGCTGGCCGGCACTGCAGCCAAGGCCCACATGGGGGTTCCACATATACGGTGACATTCTTGCAGAGAAATCGGACTGCGCGCAGACTGCCAGTGTGAGAAGCTTTTTCGGCCTGCGTCTGGAAGCCCACTAGCTTGTAAGACTGGGGACAAGAGTATGTGGAGCTCTGCAGGCCCTTCTTTGGGAAGCCGACACCTAGGAGGGCATCAACATAGTCCCCATAGTCCACGTGCAAAGAAGTGAAACCTTCCTTGGGATGGTTGATTGTTGAGTTGAGCAGCACTGGGTCAAGTTCTTTGAATGTGGGCAGAGTGGTCCCGTCACTGCATCTTGCAGCCACACTGGCCACCACCGGTTGGTGAATAGTGCGGTTCTCACCGACTAACACCGTTCGGTCACTGTTGAGCTTGATCTGCATGTCGGTTATGAATTCCAGGCCGGGGCACGCGTATGCCTGATCCAGCAACCCTTTGTTGGAACAATCCTGTTTGTTTCCGTACCAGTCGCTCCAGTTGCCTTTCGAACATGGATCAGTATCCCCAGCAGCATAGCTGAAGGTAATGATGCCGATGCAGAAGGCGAGCAGGAAGGCATGGGCAGTCGGCATCCTGCTAGCAAGAAGGAAGAAGCGCCCTCCTGCTGGGTGTGAAGGCGTCCTGTAGATTTGAGCACCTGTATGTAACATGGACATGGGAGGTGAAGTCTTCATTAATGGTGAAGTTGCTGGTCTCTGACGGGATCCCGCTCAATCCACCCGTACGACTGCAACTCTGACTTCCCTTTCATTTGACGTAACAGGCCTGCTACAGGCTTTTCATCATCTCCTAGGTATGAACATGGAGTGTTGTAGACAATAGGAAGTCTCAAGATGAACTATATTAGACCAACCGCATCAAGCAGAACACAGCGCCACGATGTCTTTCGGGAGCTGCTTCCGGGGCCGCACAAAAGAAAATAATCATACTTTCTTTCGTGACTAACGTATGTCCAGTCATAGAATAAAAGACGTCCTGTTGAAAGCGTAAGAGAGAACAATATCCTTGTACGACACTCACTGCCTAGGGCCCATACTGGAATACTAGCTTCGAAGGTATGATGATGTCTGTTCCACGACCAGAAGCTTTTGAGGGAGGTGTCAGAGCCTGTACGTGTCTAGTTCCCAGTCGTCGACACTCTAAATAAAGACCGCCTGGTGGCGAGAACTTCTTGAAGCCCTCGTAACACAAACCGACCGAGACCTGTTGAACCACCTTTCTTGTACACGTTGTGATCATGAGTTGTTCCTACCTGGGGGGGACGTCCAGCGAAAAGTGTATTGGCCACGCTACCAGTGCCCTTTGCAGTATCTCGCAACGATACCATACTTCATGTGTACTGCAGCTCCTGCTGCAGGAGCTGCAGCAGCTTGACAGGCACCTGGATTGTGAAATTGTTCACCTTTGAAAGCTTTGAATTTCTCCCTTGGACACTCTCAGCTGGGAGGGGCGCCGTATGTATAATGAGCCAACTCCATCATGCCGATCCTTGCCATCATAATGCAGACATTTAAGATGCTTTCTGATATTTAAATAGGCAGTGACAGACTGTTCACAAGATCAATGAGCCTCAGGTGGCTCCCCAAAGGTCTCTAACACAGAAACAACAATAAAATAATAATAAATAATAACAACAATCATCTATGATAGTAATAAATATAATGTTCCTCTATAGATTATGAAAAATTATATTTATAATGAGAAATTGCTAGTAATAATATTAGTGATGATAGTAATGAATTCATCCATTCTTCGAAGCTGCGCAATGCATACTGCAAGAGCTCTCGAGGCAGAACCTGCGCATGGGCATGCCGGGGTGACTTCTTACAACATGCACTTTGGCAAGTATGAGATGAAACGCACATTTTTCAAGCTTGGCAATTGCCTGTTGTCAGGACCAAATTTGCCTAAAGTCCTGCCAGCCGGTGGCATCAATTTCAGGTGACAACCCTGATCAGCTGCAATGTTTGCCAAGCAGGCAGTGTTTGTCCCTTCCCAACCCTCTCATGTATGAGAGCGTATCATTAAGGGCGGCCTCTTTCAGCAACCAGCGATAGCCCACACACTGGCTGTATATGCTGTACAGCGTTAATGAGATGAATCAAGAAGTGGAAAATACACAGTCTTTTACATTTCATCAGTAATTACAAGCAGCATCAAGGCAGAGGTGCATAACTGATACGCTCGAGCCTCTCGGAGACTGTCCTGCTATTATTGCCATCATGAAGTCTGGACACTAGTATATTGTGCTGCCAGAATGCAACCCCAAATTCCATTCATGTACACACTTGGCAAAGTAACCCATTTCTCGGAAGAGCAGAAGCCTGGACAACATTCCAGCTGCCGGTGCTTGATCAAAATGGCCTGGGTTCATGAAGCAGGCCCTCGGATTTCCTAGGCACCACAGAAATATCTTCCCTGCACCTTCTTGTATTAGTGTACATTCTGGTTGCACCAGATCTCTCAGTATTCGGTTCCACCGTATTATATTGCCCTGACCCCTTACATCCCATCTCCCCATCTTGCATGCCCATATCTAAGTCCTACTTAACTTTCTGCCCAATGCCCAAAGCACCATCTGCTGCAATGCATCAGACCCCAAGAAAACATGTCCAAATCCTGCCACGAGTCTGGAAACGGCACGGCAGCCGAAGAGCTGATCACATGATGTTGCAGGCCTCCCGTTTAGGCCGGGTGTGGCGCGAGCCGCTGCGAGGCCTGTTATGTCTCCTGTGGTGCCTGTGGCCTGCCCTGCCCCAGCCGCCTGCAGCACAAGCAATTCCAACAAAATCAAGTCCAGGAGCAACTCTTGAGATCCAGTATTGGTTTGCCCATAAAAGGGCGCCTTGGGGACCCGATTGCAGCCCACACCACAGGTTCTCTTGGAGCTGCACTTCTCACAAGTGGTGCCCCCAAATGAGCTTCACGTCACAGTGACACTCTCAGATACTTCCTTCCTGGCATGGCCGGGGTTGAGCAGCTCCGCACTCCGCTCGGTGTCCCTGTGCTGCATGACCAAAAGCAGGCTACAAAGATACAATGTGAGCAGGATGCAATACAGAAGACGAACGACTCATATTGCCTGCACTTCCATAATCTGATAGATGAACAAGCTTCCAGAGTTGCCCACCTGTGTCCTGCTGTGATGGTGCGGGCGGCCCGGGCTGCCCGATTTGGGCAGGCGGCGGCTGCCCGTCCCCGGCCCGGCCGTCGGCCGCGGCGGCGGCGCGGCGGCGCTCAGCAGCTTCCTGCTCCTCCTGGTGCAGCTGCAACGCAAGTGCGTAGTCGGCGTTCGCCTGCTCCGTTGGTGTGCGTGCCTCCTCCGGTGTGCGCGCCTTCACGGGCTCTGCAAAAGCAGGGACAACTGTCAAATACCGGGCAACCAGCACTGGAATAGCAGTGCCTTTACGCCTTTTTTCCCTTGATGTGCCATGGTGCACGGAGGGCATGGCTTTTAGAGGCATCCTGTGCAAATCTCTAGTGAGGTGGCAATGGAATTTAGAAGGGAGAGATTTTGAGATGAGGGAGAGCACCCACCTGGCAGCTTGAGAGTGCTGCTCACAAAGACAGTGTCCCCATCGATGGCATCCAGCTTCTCCCAGACCACTTGCTGCACACACATAGAACACAACATCTCATTTTCTTCGCCAATAGTTCATGAGCGACTTCATTTATTATTCTTCCACACCCACATGACTTCACTTCGAATAAGACTTTGCACTTTAAAAAGGACAGCAATGCGTGCTCACCCTCTCATGCAGGTAGCCCAGGTCGGTGACGAGGATGTAGAGAGCGTCCTCGTACTTGAATAGGGTGTTGAAGTGGTTGTTGCGGAACAGCACCGCCAGCTGATTAGGTTTGAGCCCAGCATGCAGGCTGACGAGGCCGTGCTCCGTCAGCTGACTGGACGTGTTGTCCAGGAAGGCCCGGATCACACGCGCATCCCCCGGCGCCGCGGGACCCCCCGGCGGTGGCGCAGGATCCCCCGCCGATGGCGCCTGTTCTGGCTCCGTGGACGCGTCTCTGGCGGCGTCCCCTGCCACGCTCCCGGCCGTGACTTGCGGCGCGGCTGCCCCGGAAGCTTCTGTCGGAGCTGCAGGGAAGGCCTCCTTGGCGCAGCCGGCCAGCATGGCAGCGAGGTGGGCAGCTTCCGGCGCCTTGTTGGTTGTGCTGGCGCCAACCACCCGGCCATCTGAGTCAATCACCTCTAGAGTTTGCACTGCACCTGTGCTGTCTGCCGCCTGGCTCTCCGCGGCCACCTCCTCTGGTGCTGGATCGCTCTTATGCGGCGGCTCTTCACTGGGATTTGCAGCAGCCTCCAGTGCCTGCTCCTCTGCAGCTGGATCGCTCTTGTGCGGCGGCTCTTGGGCAGGCTCTGTAGCGGCCTCCGGATTCTCCTGAGCAGCGCCCGGCTCCGCCATCTCTTCGTCCAGGACTGACCCCTTCGGGTCACTGATCACGACATAATCCTCTGCCAGAGCCGCCCCGTCTGCGGCCGCGTTCCCGGCCTCCGCGCCCGCGTCAGCCGGGGCCGGCTGCGGCGTCGCAACTGGAGTCACAGTCGGCTGTGGCGGCTCGTCAATTGCCATGGGCTGCGGCTGCTGCATGTCCTGAGGCTTTGAGGATATTTCAGGGGCTGGCTGGGACAGGGAGAGGTTCAGTGCTGCCTGCAGTTCTGAGTCATACTCTGAGCCCAGAAGATCCAACTCCTGCCGCATGTTATTGTCAGCTGGACTCTTTTCTGCAGCTGCAGAGGCCTCCATCGGTGCGGCTCCGGCGGCGCTGTCGGCTACAGGTGGTGCCTCTGCCGCACTGCTGCTGCCAAGGCTGTCAGATTCAGGTGGCTGTGGGGCGTTGTCAGGTGCCCCAATGCTGGTGGCAGCTGGGGCGGTGGTTGTGTCGGCAGCGGGTGCCGCGGAAGTGTCGGCAGATGTGGATCCAGCCAGCGAGAGGAGTCGCTCGATGAGGGCATTGTAGGACATATTGCCGATGCAGGCCACTGTCTCCTTGTCCTGCACAGCAGCAGTCACACTTGAGCCAGATGGGTCTAGTTTGATATCAGGATCTAGTGCATTGAAACCACAACATGAATCAGACATGCACATGTGCTAATGCTCAAGCAGTGCTCTCATGCGACATAGCCAAGCAAGGAGTTCTTGGGACCACGGAATAATGCAGGCAGGTAGACTGAGCCACAGGGGACAATGGGGAGTTGCTGCGGACAGGGCAGTGCATACCTGAGGGTCCACCAACCATCCGTGCACAAGATGGATGTCGAGGAGGTCGAAAATGGCCACAACGTCCGTGAACTGCAGGGAAAGCGTTCATCGGCATCTAAAAAAGGTCTGATGTCTCAGACTAGTATGTACAGGATGTGACCCATTATCCACGATTAAAGGCAAGCACGGGCCATCGTGAATTGATTATACCTCAAAGCCCTTGATGTCGTGGTAGAAGATGTTCACGTCCAGGCCAGTGGTTAGCTTGGGCAGCATTTCCACTGCATCCCCCATGTTCTTCTGGAGGTTGGCCTGCAGCTCTGCATCCGAGGTGCCCAGTCTCTCTGGATTGTTTGAATCGAGCAGGAAGCCAGCGATCAGCGCAAGAAGTCTTTCCTGGCTGACTTCAGAATAGTCCACGGACAAATGTATCTGGTTCCTCAGCAGCAACACGTTTGCCAGTGCAATGAGGGGACATGGCCCATTCTCGTTTTGTACCACGACGGGAACGTCTCTTCCGAGGAAGTTGATCGCCTTGAGTTTGTAATGCACGGCCATCTTGGCTATCACACGTGCTTGTTAAGAAGCGCTGCTTCACAGTCAACACTGAAGGTCCATCATGGCCATCTCAAATTGAGGACAATGCTGCGCTTTGCAGGCCTGATATCCTTAGGGTGAATTCAAACAGAGATCAAGTTTCAGAAAATTCCACTTGTGCCGAAGGAACTGGGGGAAGCTTCACCTCGATGGGCCCACTGAGTCATCGCAAAGGAGGCTGCCACCTGGTGCAAATGGATATGCTTTGCTCAAACCGTTGGCAGCATTCTTTAGTCCTCATACTAGTTGAACAGTTAAAACGGTGGAACATCTCACCTGTACTTTGGAAGCCCACCAGTGTCCTCCATTTTCATTTATCCATCGTTTCTTTCTCATCTTCTTTGGAAGTGTCCGACGTCTTCAGGTTTCTAGGCATTCAGGCTTCATTTAGGATTGAAAACTTCAATTGAATAAAGATTCCCTGATTTATGCGCGGGGCACTGGCGTTCGGCATCAGACTCGTCTTTACTGCCACAACGGTATAAACGGTGTATTGAGAGGTCCCCAAAACGCTGCCCGGGGATGCGATGGGAGTGAACAATCAGCACAAGCACCTTTCCTCGCTCGAGATCCGTTGCCAGAGCGGCAACTTTGCCACGGCCTCTTTCCGGATGTCAACATCAGGTCTCCCCCTACTCTCAGAACTACAGCCCTGCTGCATTTTGCTGACCATCCACTGCCATCTGCGGGCATCTAGACCCGCCATCAGCCAATCCTACCATCCTACAACTGCTCTGATGAACATGCATGCCTGAATCACAGGCAAGACCAGGGGGAGGGGCGCTCAACAGGCGGCTGCACCGCTGCCTGCGCCTGTCTTTGAACTGGCTGCAGCTCCGCCAGCAGGCAGTGCACAGGACATTGACCTGGGCAAGCTGCTAGTGCGGCGGCCGATAGCGGCCTTCGCGCTTGTGCCCCAATCAGCTGTGCTCTTTGCGGCCGGGGCTGTGGCTGGCGCCCTAGGTGTGCACCGCCCCTGATCGGTTTCCATGTTAGCATCTCTGCAGCTGGAGCGTGAAGCCTCTGGCCATCTCATGCTGCATCTTTCGTGCAAGAGACTTGGCTCAAGAGCACTCACACTGCGATTGTAAATTTGCATGAAAATGTCACTGTTTCATGAACTGATGAGTGCAGTACACTGGTCACCATTCAGGCCTGTCCTTTCCTGTTTGGCAGGTCTGGAGTTTTCCTTGTGTGTTGAGCGCTTTGTGCTTGAATTCCTACGGCTGTGTGTGGCTCTGCAGGGAAGACGTTGACGGCACCGTTGGACAGAGTGAAGCTTCTGCTGCAGACCCGAGGGGGTTTACAAGGGGGCGCGCTAAAAGCAGCCGCACGCGGCGGCGGCGTCTGGGATGCCCTGGTGGTCATCGGCCGGGAGGAGGGTTTTCTGGGATATTGGAAGGGGAATGTTCCGCAGGTACTCATTCCAAACATCTGGCTCCTCACTTAATCAAAGTGCGCTGCAAAGACATGATTTCTCCAGAGAGAGGACTCCCAGCCCATTTGTGCACCATGGCAAAACTGTAATGCACTTTTAAACATATACTTACTAGAATTGAAGGCAAAGGAGACATTGCACCTGGCCAAGGTGAACGCCTGCATGCATGCTGCAGCAGGACTGATCGGTGTGATTTAGCAGCCCCATACAGTTCCTCTTGAAATTTTTGTGCTTCCTGCTGGGTGCAGATTCTGAAGGTGGTGCCGTACAGCGCAATCCAGCTGTGCTCCTACGAAGCGGCCAAGCGGCATTTGCGCAACAAGGAGACCGGCGAGCTCAGCGTGCCTGCTCGGCTGGCCGCGGGCGCCTTTGCCGGCATGACAGCAACCCTGGTACAGCCAGATACCAAGTTTTACTCCCTTGTAATTATGCTGATGCACCAGGATAAGTGCACCTCCTGCCCGTCAATGTCTCGCCCCGATGTATTTGTCAAACAAGCGGCATTGCTGGCGGCAGCAGTGGTGTTTGATTGCGGTCAGCCCAGGTCACTCAGGGCACGGATAAGGAATACCGTAGTCAACACCATATTTCCTGCATAAATCATTTTTTTTTCCAAAAAAAAGGGTCGAAAATTAAGACCCTAAACTGCAGAATATAAACCCTGTGACAAAGATGAGACTAGTTTTGGAAAGCTCTCGCTGAGCCCGACCCATTGGTGATGATGTCACAACATTTCAACGAAGGAAAGACCTTTAAAAACAGGTCCATGCATGTTGAGGAGTGCGGGAATGGGGATAGGGATGGTGCTGGCTACGGTATGATACACCAAAGGGGACGCTTTAAGCTCGTCCTGGCATGCTAGGCCTGCAATGCTGGGGACAGTTTGCAGGCATTTTCCAGGCATTGCAGGGCAGCAAAGTTGACAGGCATCTGGAAACTGAACTTACCGCTGGGACGGGTCCGCAACAGTTGGGTCCCACAGGCCATGCAGTTATGCCTGCCTGACAGCTCTCAGATCATCTCTGAGCTGCTGCCTTCCCGCTCCAGCTGTTTTAGGGCTTACACTTCTTATTCCCTTTCTTGCAACCCTCTATACAGGCAAAATATCCACTGGACACATTGCGGCTGGGGCTGGCCGGGGGCTACCGCGCATCTGCGGCCGCTCTTTTAGGGTTCATCAGAGCCCCTGAAATGTGAGCCATGAATGCAGGCGACGTATCCGCTGGACACGCTGCGGCTGCGCCTGGCGGTGGACCCGGCTTCAAGGAGCGTGGCGGGGGCGGCTGCGGCGCTGATGCGCGAAGGCTCCCACCGAGCATTCTTCCGAGGCCTTGGCGCCTCCATGCTGGGTACGTGAATGCGAAACTGTGAATGGATGTTCGAAATCCATTGCAATCGTCTGGATCCTAAAGCCTCAGATGAAGCAGGGATCCTTGGAGACAAAAGCGGCTCAATCTATGGGGCACTCAGTTGCTTCGAGATCTGAAAGGCACGATATTTGCAGATGTTGACCCTGCACCAGCGCGGCACCTTCTTGGGCTAAGTCTCAGTCTGAATTCATACACCTGTCTCTTCCCGCCTGCGTTGCTTTGCACCTTGATCATCTGATGATGCTTGGGGTGCAGAGGGTGATCTTTTTTTATATTTTGGCAGAATACAGTACGATATAGAATTGCTGAAGAAGTATTGCCGGTCTTGTGCAGGCATCGCTCCCTACATGGCTCTGGAGCTCGCGGTGTTTGACCTGATGCCAACAGACGTGGCGCCTTTCGTGCGAGGCTTCAGCTCTGCGCTGCTTGCGACAACGCTGTGCTATCCGCTCGACACTGTCAGGTGAAAGCCTGTCACTCGCACAGGAATTAAGCAATCCCACGCCGTCCCCAATCTTCAATTCCATGCTCACTCTGACTCCAGGTCTATTGGGGCAATGATGCGCATGAAGAATGCGGGTAATGTCCACTGAAGTTTCATCAAATGGACTTAGGGGCGACGATCTGGGGGATTGTCAGCTGAGCTATGTTAAGGGATGCTTTTGTGCACGCAGGCGGCAAATACAGCTGCAGAGCACGGGCGGCTCAGGGCCACTGCACATGGCAGAGAAGATTCTGCACAGGGAAGGTCTGGCCGGTTTCTACCGGGGATTCCTGCCCAACGCACTCAAAAACCTGCCCAACAAAGGTGCGCATTGATTCTCGGTTAGAATGGCTTTTAAATAAATTGATGCCCCTGCTACTCCAAATGATGCCCTGGCTGCTAGTCACTGAGTAAATATGAGTACCTGTGTCGCCAACGATCAGGCAATCCTCTTATAGCCTGTAAGTTATAGGTCAGCACATGCGCAAACACAGTAACACTGGCAAGAGCAGACAGGTATGCTTGGCTCGGTCTGATGTGAACTTCACGAATGAGTCAGGGCAAGGCGCAGGAACATGTCAGCAGGCAGACAGCATCACCTGCAAACAATACCTGCAAACAAAGGAGTACTTGGCTGGAGGCAGTGCTGGCACAACCATGCAGTCACCTGCAGGAACCTACCTTATAATTCCTTGTACGTGAAGGTCATGGCATCAATCATGACTGCTAAGAGAGAAAAGAAAGCAAACGTGCTCGTTCTGATGTCCCCATGCAGGTGTCCGGCTGGCAGTGTTTGATGGTGCAAAGAAGCTGCTGATCAGAGCAGACGAGGCCTACAAGGAAGAGCTGGAGAAGGCGGATGGCACAATGTACAGGCTGAAATAGATAGTCGAATATGAGATTTTGCATTCCTGTACGACACTCCATTTTGGATTGCAAATTGTTGATGACCATGAAACAGGACCTGCAGATTCCTGCCCAATCTGGGCAGAAAGTCTGCCCAAAACCGCGTGTGCAAGTCACCATGCTTCCACAAGAATTTCTAGGACAAACGCTTGTAATATAATTCTCAAGAAATATTCTAAGAAGCAACGCTGTATTCTAAGACCACATTGCATTCAAAAACGAGACGCTAAAGGAGGGTAATAGCAGTGCACTTGCGATCTAGAAGTTGATCTGTACGTCCGAGACGCAAAGCACGACGATGCGGTTGGCATGCCACGAGACTTCGTATTTTACGGTTCATTTTCACGGCACGAAGCGGCTGCAGCATCGCAGGAAAACTTCAATTAAGGCCAGGAAGTACCATCAGCAGAGAACTGCTGCAGCAGGGGGAGTCGCAACGTTATCCGCCACAGCTAAAGATGACTACGAGGTGCTTGTTTTTACACTTCAATTGCATTCATAGAATCTGGTATGTTCAGACCATAAAGACAAATGCTGCCTGACTGAGCAGAGACCACAGTCCTGGCTATTGGGACTGACACGTCTGAAAGTTGATGTCTTTCTGTGGTCCAGGATCGGTTGTTGGAGCTGCTGAGTCTTGAAAGCGAAGACATCAAAGAATTGGCAGTCAGAAGCTCCGGCGCTATTGATATGGGCTTCCTCTTGTGGCTGGCTAGCAGGTCCTGCTCTGCCCACCTGCTCTTTCACAGGACACATCACATCCATGAATTGAGAGCCTATTGGCAGACACATTCAGCACAGGAATCTGATCAGGACATAGGTTTTACAATGCAAGGCCTGGCAGCCGAGATGCAGGTGCATGCGCTTGACATCATGGAATTTATCTTTCCACAGGGAGGACGCTGCCTCTGGTGCAGAGAAGCAGAGGCTTGGAACCCTGGCCAGCCAGCTCACTGCTCTCCATGAAGGTTTAGGTGCGCCTCACACTGAGCACCCTTCGCACTTGAAGATTCAGTATGCCACCGCAACCGAGGACATGCAAACAAAGTGACGGGGAGCTGTACAGCAGTGCCTGAGACGATCAAGCAAGTCTTCCAGGAATATCCTGGCCAGGACTGCATTTTCTTCTAAATTTTTTTAGTCCGCCCAATCAGAAAAGCATCTGAGAAGGGTGGGGCAGTCGTATTATGGCCTGCCCATGTCCAAATCGAGCCGCAAAAGCAAGGGCTGGGCAGCTCAAGAGTACACTTTGCTGGCAGCAAACTCACAGATGGGTGAAGAATCGAGACTAGTAATTCTACGTGCAGACAAGTCTAGTTCTAGACTACGTGTCATGGGGCTGACTGGACAGTGCCATTATGGAACAGAGCCTGCAGCGATGGTGTCCTTGGAGAGAGCAAGCACGGCAGTGGTGGAAATGGATGTCCCTCGTGAGAATGCATTGGTACAGCTGGACGCCAGATGGCAAGCGCTGAGTAAGGATCCTGCGGCAGCTGCCCTCTCGCTGGAAGCTGCCCAGCTGGCAGAACGACAGGTGCACAGTGAAGCATCCTCTCAATGTCTTCACATCCTCACTGTGCTTCTGCTTTTGCGTTGTTAAGCCTGAGGCCCAGAAGAGTGTTTATGAGACATTGCTCTGGCAGCCATGCAGCTGGTGCCTTTTGGCCAGATACGTGGGCTTGATATCGACTTGCAATGGTTGAAGACAAACCAGGTCATGCAGAGGTCTCAGCCTTGTGTGAATGCCTGATCAGGTGTCGCAACTTGGGGCGGGAGTGAGAGACTCCAAGGCGACATCTGCTCTCGAATTGATCGGTCGCAAGAGGCTAGGTGCGCTTCAATCAACCTTTGCCAATCTCGGGTATGTGTCAATTCGCAGTTTCCACCCTTCAACGGCCCTAGTATCTCCTGAATCCACCATTGCAGTCCCCGTAGAAAGTAATAGCTGCAGGCGGCCCCTTCCCTGAACCCCACCATGCATTCCTCTGGACTCGTAAGGCCACAGATTACGTCTTGAGTCGGGCACTCTATTCCATGACATTCAAATCAGGGTTCCTTGTAGACACATGAGGCATGCGCTTCAAGTGCAGCGCTTGCCAAATTCTAAGGGTGGACGAAGAATGAGGTTGGTGGGTTAGGTGAGGGTGAGTCACTCCCGCTCGGCCCGGCCGACCCGGCGTCGCGCATTCTGGAGGCGCTGCTGGCGGTGGAGGACGAGAGGGAACGCCTGGAACTGCTGCCAAGCGCGTTCGAGCCCCCTGCAGAGGAGGAATTGCCGCCCGAGGTGACTCACCCGCCTGGACTGATGCATCTCAGAGTCACATCTCACGCATGCCTCTCATATTCAGTGTTTCCCAGGGCGGTTTGTGGCTTTGCCAGTGCCCCAGAACTGCCGAATGTGAATGGTAGAGCAGCAGTGGTGGTAATTATTACATGAGCAGCTTTCCTAGAAGTTGACGCAACGCTGGCAACGCTGGCATGTAGACTGTCACTTCTAGCCTTTCTGGCTGGCACAGGGAGCCTACAAAGCATGGAAAGGCACAGTCTTTCACTTTTTGCATCCACGAACAGCAGGGTCAGTGTTGCGCAAGAGTCTTGCACAGTGGAGTGTTGCGTCATAGAAACAAGAGGGAGAATTCTTGAGCAGTGTGCAATCAAGGTTGTATGATGTGGCAGGATCCTGAAGCGGATGAGCAGCTGCACACAACGCCTGCTAGCCTATTGCAGGTGCGTACTTGCAGCTTTTTACTTAAAGTGACTTCAGGAATTTGGAAGGCCGTCAGTATTCTCAGTGGTGCTCCTGCCATATTCTGCAGAGCCTGATGCAAGAAGAGTGCAGCAGCATCTGCTAATGAGCAATGTCCATGTATGGTACCTGACTGTAAAGACGTTCGTCGGGGGATTTTCTGCTGCAGGCCATAGACTTTACACTCTCCCGGCTGGAGCAAGGTTCGCCAGCTGCTGCCTCTCTTGTGGGGAGTGTGGAGAATGCTTCGGGAGCTGGAGACTTCAAAAGGAGGCTTCTCAGCCTGCGCGCTGAGATTTTCAGGATCTGGGACGGTGGTATGCCTGATGCATAGACAGATCTGAGAGCGCTGGTGGTTACTGTACATGGGATCGTGCATTTGATCAGTGGGGCTGTCAAACCCTGGCGCTGATATGGAAATAGCACAATTTGTGCACACTGTGCGAGCACGCACTGTATAGAGTCCCCAACATGATGGTTCCGTAAGCGTTGCCGACATTTTTACTGGGTCACCTGTAGGACACTCACGCACTCAATCAGAGTCCCTAGGCTTCACACAAGTACCATACTAGGCATTACTTGAGTCACTGAGCTTACTGGAAATTCTGTGCACGTGCCCATGCATGCTCCAAGAAATCATCTGCGTTGTCTCTGCGATAGAGCGACCACCTCCTCCTGATGTTCTTTTGAATTTGCTAATGCATTTTAGTGGCTCATTTAGATTGGTCATGCCAACTAGAAATAAATTTTGTCATTAGCTTACCTGATTTGGATCAAGTTCGCAATTCTAAATCATGCTTGCATGTCGATCAAAGAGCCTATCAACGCTCTTTGCATCGTTCGTTTCGATATAAACCCTGTGGTTTAGTTGCTGTTGAACGTTTGCAATCTCTATAAGTTGAAGTGCAATAGATGTGATCGGGCAAACGTTGCCAGCCTGCGTCTGCAACAGAGGTAAATTTGTTTATTAGCTCTCACAGTTTTTCGAGATACCGTTCCAGTAGAAATTACTGACGAAGAGCTTTTCACTGCGGGCCAATCAGAGAAGTGCAGTGTCTGTGATGGGAGTCAGCGTCAGAACCGTCAACTCAAGAGTGTTACCAATAGGATCACTACTGCTCTGCGCCGCTTATGAGGGGGCATGCATGCACATATCTTCTTCACTTTGCTGCTTGCCCATTCTTCTTGAACCTATTTTGTGTTGTGATTCCGAAGGGTCTAGCTGAATTCTGATCTTCCCATCTAAATGCTGGGATCTGTCATGATCATCGCTCATCAATGCAAGTATGGTCACTGTTGCCCCGTAGTCTACCTCCCAAGTGTATTCTTGAGAGGCAAAATCACCATCAAATTTAAGTCAGGTAATCAAAAGCCAGCTCACACCATTGCTCGTCGTCTGGTCTTTGCCGTTGCATGTTCCTCAACAGGCTTTGAGAAATTTCAGAGGCACAGGGGCATCCATTCACACAAGTCTCCGCTGACCAACAGTACAGTGCTGAAACACTTTAAACATTATCGAAAATGCAGTGAGCAGCTGGGGAGTAAATGATTGCTGAACACCCAACATGGCATGGGAGCAATGCTATAGAGCTGCAAGCCCTGCAGGCTAAAGCGAATGCCCAGTAGAGCCTCGCTTGGTGACACTCAAGGTACCCAGTGCATCCTTTCAACCTCTACTGCAACTTAATGCCTGTGACACAATACTCGCTTCATGATGCAGATGAGCCTGCCCTGTTTGCAGCGGCGTCCCTGCTCCTGGACCAGTCATCAAAGAAATATCCCTCGTCCATCCTGCAAGGCCACCACAGCAATTTAGAAATCGAGCAGAGTGAAGACCGTCTCGGGGAGGCGCTTGGGAAAAAGGAAACATGCGCTTCGTCCAAGGGACAGACATGATACCTTGCCACATGGGGCACCATGAATACAAGCACCGGAAGCCCAGTCAGCCAACCAGTTACACCAACACGAGCTGAATTTGCTTTTGGTGAGTCAGCGCGTGAGTCGGTAGGGCAGCGGCCGATGCAGCGCCGCATGCTGCCAAAATAGAGAATGTCTTGTCAGCGGGTGATTCAGCGGAGCAGCAGTGCTAATACTCCAAGCGCTGATAGCCAGCATTTTAGCGAGTGCTGACTATCGACCGAGTCAGTGGGTAAGTCAGCAGGGCAGAGGCCAAAGCACCACCCGCGTGCGGCGCAGCACGCAGCCACAGAGGCAATGGGATAGTGAGTCAGGGGTTGAGTCGCCAAGGGAGCAGTGATGAGCACTTGGGTAAGCCCAAGTACTGAGTGAATCAGCAGGTGAGTCAGCAGGGCAGCAGCCGGCATGCTGCCGGAATTATGGCAAACGGCCAAAAGAGGCAGCAAGTGAGCGACCCAGCGGGTAGGTCGTCAAGCACTGCTTACAGTAGAACTGATGATACTCAGTACTCGACCGCTTGATGACCTTTGAGAGAGTAAGCGGGTGAGTCACCAGGGCGCGTCGTCCTCGCTGGTGTGGCGGCCGGTGAACTCCAGCCGCGCGCCGTAGATCAACGCATCGTCTTCCTCGATCACATCGCGCGGCGCGTGGAAACTGCCGCGGGCCTGGTCCACAAAGAACGAGGCCACTGCGCGAAGCCAAGAAACTTCAATCAGACACCATCAATGATAATGCACGCTACGGCTCACATAACATCACAATCGGGGCTGGGATATGTGAACTTTGGCTTGGGAATTTACATGTGAAGAAGGGACCATCCGGCGGCCCCGTTCAGGCACTTGTCAAGCATCTGTCATCCGTGATGAGCCAGCAGTGATAAAATGGTTCCGTGCTTCATGCATCGTGCTTGCTGTGGCTGCATGGGTCAGGCATCAGGGGACAGCGCCAACATGCAACTTACACCCCTGATAACACTGCGGTATCATCATAAAGGTGGCAGACGCACTCACCTCCTTTCTTTCACTCAGGAGCAGGCATTTGCAAAAGCTGGCAGGTGCACACAAGCCAGGGATCCCCTGGGCATCAGGGGGAAGCAAGTGGTAGAGACGGCAGCTCACCAGCATAGGTGACATCGATGGCTCCCTTGGAGTGGGGAATGTGCAGCTTGTCTCCCCACTCAAAGGCATTCTTCTCAGGATGCCACTGCGTGGCTGTGTACGGGTACTTCTTGCTCTCCATCGTAGAGATGTACACCTACGTGGTACCATATAAACTTGAATCATGCTCCTTAATAGGGACCTCGGAAGCTCAAGTGTATCATACTGAAAGTTCCTGGCGATGAACAGTCCGTTGGCAGAGCACAACACCACTGGCAACAACAGCTGAACAGGTGAATAAGGCCCAGACTCCCTCAGAGCTGGCTACTATGACAAATGCATATTGATAACCACTTCATGAGCGCCTGTGCTGAAATTTCTATATGATTGCCCATGCCGAACCCTTTTCCATGGACATCCCTGCTCTTGTAAAACTGCGAGGAAGGATGTGACACCGGAACGCTGTCACCCCACACCCTGCACCTGTATAGATTCCATTACAAGTCGATAGAGGCATCTGTCCAGGGGCGCACCTCTCCCTCAGGGTCAGTGCTGAGCGACAGCACCTCGTACTCCTCCTTGAGCACCTTGTTGGCGTCGAAGGATGCCAGGGAGAGGCCATGGCTGTGGCTTTCACGCGCGTACGGTTTGGCCGCCAAATCGGCGACGATCTCCGGCCGCAAGCTGCCGAAGAAACGGCTCCCCAGTGCCTTCTCTGTGAAGTACAGTGGCGCAGCCGTGTCCTCGGAATCGTAGCTGCAGGTAGCAAACCTTGGGTTAATCTTTTGGGCTTCAAATTTGAGCGCGGGAATTCGAAAATAGGTGAGATCATCTTCGGTAGCACCCTTGGCCCCTGTGCTGCTTGACGCCCAGTGCATGCCTGGCATTGCAGTGGCCCCCAGAAATTGCCAATGCCTTCAATGCCAATGTGCACAGATGCGTCAGACAGCTTCATAGAGTGTCAATTATGGTGCAAATAGAGGGAAGGTGAGAATTCCTATCGGGCTGAATGTTTGGAAGTGCGGTTTTTCTGGCAGGTCTAGCAGGTGGCCAAGCAGTGCTACTTAAGACTCTGTCCCCCTTGTACTGACCCTCTGTGATGCATGCCCACCTGCATGGCCTACTGTTGCTGTGCTGTGCGCACATCCCAATGCAAGGCATTTTCTGAATCGCAGTGGGCAATGAAGCAGCCTCACCTGCCCAGGATGCTGGTGTTGCCCGAGGCGATGACTGCCAGCGTCTCGAAGCCGAGGCAGATGGCCAGTATTGGGAAATAGTCCCCATTGTCATTGGCCTCATTCGCCAGGCGAACAACCTCAGTCGCAGTGTCAAAGAAGGTGTGACCTGGGCTCAGCCGTGCAGAGCCCCCAGGGATAAGGAAGCCGTTGATCATATCGAACCTGGGAACATACACGTTGATGTAAAGACCACAAGGTTGTGCAAGTGGCGCTTGAAAAGAAGCTCACAGAGACAATCAGCACCGGCAGGTGACTGTCGCAACTGAAGAAAGCAATGGCGGATAAGGTAAGAACGTCACAAGGCTTTGTCATGTATAGAAATTGTAATTACTCATCCAGAAGGGCAGAACGGGTGTACTGCTCACCTCCTCTTGATCTCGGCCTTGTCCATGTCGTGGACGAAAGGCACCACCCTGGCTCCCGCAGCTTCCAGAAATTTGACATACGAAGCTGCAATATAGGATTCATGCCTGCCTGCTGGATCGCTTGGCTGCGACAGCAGGCCGATCAGGACGCGATTGTTTCTCTTGTGGTGCTTTGCATCCTCGTCAGTGCCCGATGAGTTGCTATTCTGTACGCCCGTACCGATCCGAATAGCGTCAACAGATAACAAATATAGCAAACTGGTGCCCGTCAGGCACCAACAGAGAAGCATGGCCCTCCCCATCACTCTTTCGTAACACCGAGCCGACGCACGTGCAGAAACAGCACAGCTTTTTTCTGTTTTATAGAGCCTAAACTTAGCCAGAGAAGCTACAGCCCTATGTATCAACAGCTGGTTACGTTTGATCACAGAACCATCCTGTAAATTAAGTTCTGTTGCAGGCCAGAGCGAATTCCCACAACGTGACCCCAAGATTCCGACATGGGAGGATTCCAGATTAGGCTTCCCATAATGTGCTGGCAATATACAGACACGAGCCTCTGCATGTCAAGCCCGGGAAACCACAATGACACAGTGCAGCAATCCCCAGAGTGCATGCCGTGATACGGGCTAGCTAGTCTCACCTAATGCTTGTGAGTGCGTGCGCATTCCTTGCATTTCAATTGGGCCCGGCTCGACTCGGAGCCATTCTTAATCTATACACTATCAGTAATTAAATCGAACTTGCACAGCTTGCCCGACAAATACTTCGCCAAAGTTCCAGATGAAGTTCAACATTGAGTTCTGCGATCGTGTCATTCGTTCTAGCTAGTAGCAGCACTGCATGCATTGCACAGATGAAGCGCCGTATTAATTAACGGCAAATTTATTCCCAAACACCCAGTGACTGCACCATGCCATGCCTCAGTTTGAAGCATCCCTGCCAAAAATATACGGGCCTATCTACGGCCCATGTGTCTGTCCTTACAGTTGCATCTCAGTCTTGATTTGACTAGTGCACTGCTGGCGGCTAGCTGTCAGAAGATGATGCTGGGTTTGCCGCCCCTCTTCTTTGCAGCCGGCTTCTTGACAGCGCTGGCTGCTCTCTCTGATTTCTCCTCCTCTAACGTCGCTGCAAATTCGTCCTCTTCTACCTCTTGCCGCCTGCAATAAACAGAACTGCTCTCACACTTCATTAAATTGCTGAGATGAAATAGCAGCACATTATGTCTAAGGCTGATGCAGCGCGCGGAGTTTTGTGCAGTCTGATGCACGTGTCCATGCATGCTTGTTTCAAGGAGGCATGTGGCAGCCGGCATGTAATTTTAGCACATCTGTCCGCAGGGCTCGGGCAATATTCTGAGCATTGCGCAAGGTCCATGCTGACTGCAAGGAGGCATGTGGCAGCTGGCATGGTTTTAGCTCCTCTGCATGCAGGCTCAGACAAATTTCTGAGCAATTTACAAGTGCGTGCAGAGTGCAAGAAGGCATGTGGCAGCTGAGATGATATTTCAGATCCTGTGCATGCAGGGCTCAGAATGTTATTATAGCAGTACGCAGGTCCATCTGACATGCAATGGTAGCACCTCAGCATGCAGGGCTCAGTGCGCAGAGTTTGGAGCATTATGCAGGATAATGGCGAATGCAAGTGGGCATGCGGCAGCACATGCCTGTAGCTGGAGCGGATCTCTCGCTTGCGCTTGGCCGCCAGCTGTTTCTCCCTCATCTGCCGCACAATCTCAGCCTGGAATGACTCACCCTGCACAAACATCACTTGACCTTGACACTAAATAAACACCTCCTGCAGACAGCAGTGTCCTCTACACACTCAACCCAATGGAAGTAAATTCGTCCGCACAAAGGTACTTGCTTGAACAATTGCTACTCTCTATTGTCTAGCTGTGAATTTGCTGTTGTTTCGCGCTCCTCAGCCCCTATTCTTGCAGCTCGAGTTTTTGAGCAGGTCATAACACGACTGTGCCACCTTTCTCAGATGCTCCTCTAGATTGGGCGGACTGAAGAAATCCTTTTCAGAGTTGTGTTGTGCTGTGTGCCATGAACCCTTGCCGAACGGCAGAACCTCCTGAGCTTGATGCACAACAATGTGGGCCTGGAGCCAGATAGACTCATGGGGGAAAGTATGCACCTCTCGCTTTTGGAGCTCTTTTGCTGCGTCCTTCTTGGCAGCATAGAGCACCACGCGCTCCTCCGGGGTAGCAGCTGCCTCGGCAGCTTCCTTGCGCTTGCGCGCTGAGTCAGCGTGCTCCTTCAGAACCTCTTCCTGCAGCAGGGCACCAGCCACTCATGCATGACAAATCATGATGAGACCCCCCTGCTTTGGACTTCTGTGTGGCCCGCCAAAGGACAACAGAGGCCCCTGCTGTCTGTCTGTACCAGACAAGTCCTACTGTGGAGAAGAACAGCAAAGCATGGAAATAGCAGGTAGCTACTCTGTGGCTTATCATTTACACCTCGGCTGATGAGCCGCATGCGCAGGACAAAAACTCGACGGCAGAAGCTGCATCAGTCACGAGCCTTGCTGCATATTTTGCCCTTAAAGTGCACAGCCCACATGTGTCGCCCTCCGATGCTGTCACTCGTGACTGATCTGTAAGTACCCTTACTAAGCAGTGAGTACTCGCACCAGCTGGCCGCGGCTGCGCAGCAGCCGGTGCGCTTCGTTGAGGCACTCGAACGCTTCGCGCGCTTCGGGCCCGGGGTTCTTATCCGGGTGCACCAGCACCGACAGCCGACGGTACGCCTTGGAGACTTCTGCGGAGGGAACGTCCCACACCGTGCGCCCCAGTGCATCCATCTCTGGCGGTGCTAGCTCCAGCAGCCTGCGCCGCTAGCCCCGTCATGCATTACTCATACTGAGTCAACCCCAAATTGAAGCATGCAAACAATCTATTGGGCGCATTGTAGGTGCGGCATGCCCCTGTTTAGTGGTCCTACTGGGCTCCTCCTCAGAGGGACAATACCTGAACCAGTCTTTCTCCTTCTTTGCAGACAGGATGCGCTTGATGGCATCACTGGCCTGCATGGGAGCACTGGTGTCGAGATCGGCATCATCAGCGCCCTTCTCAGCGCTGTTTTTGCTCTCCTTTCGCCTCTTGGCAGACTGCAGCGCCTGCTCAGAAGCCGCTGCCTCGTTGAAGACCCTGTTTAGAAGCCGTTCGTCCATGCAGATGTCCTCATTCTACATATCTCAAATGTTTCGTGTTCATACTGGCCACATCAAGCTTCTACTCGAAGCATCCAAGCCCAATGCAGAACATCCATCGCTTCAGTGCTTAAGAGCAACAAGAGCAAAGATCGTTTCGTTTCACAGAATAGTCTGAAAATGGTTCTTTTAATCACGTCACTTGTGATTTGGCGATCTGCTTTGCAAATTTATATGGAATTGGCTTGTTCTGCTAGGGTTTCTTAGGGCAGGACTGGGAGGCCAAAATCTGGACCGTTGAATAAGCCAATGAATAAAAAGAGACATTAAAAGAATTCGCAACAGTGGCAATTATGCAGGGGTGCCTGAGCGGTGGTGTCTTGCTGCCAAGGAGACCCTGCAATCTCCATCAGATCTCTGCATGGAAATTCCGCGCTCCCATCCCTTTCAGGAAAGCGCCTGTCTGCGGCATACCTGACTACAAATCACCCGGCTACTACGGCCTGCCGAAGGATGCAGGCGCTACATCGGGACCCGCGGGTGGCCAGGCCACTCCTGAACCAGGAACACCACCTTCTACGTGCGTTTCCTTGGAATGCTCTTGTGTCAGCTGATTGTTCTTGTTGAGGCAGCAGAGCTTATGCCAATGTGTGGCGAATGTCTTGCATGTCTTGCAGTTGTTCACTTTTGAAAGAACATCCCTCCTAAAACCGAAACCCCAGGTTCACAGGAGGTCATTGGTCTACAGATATATAGCCTCTTCAAACGTTGCCTTGGCCACCAATGGGGTCATGATCTGGCTTCAGAATTGCATGAGACATCTTTGGTTTTTGGCTCTTTGCAGGAATGCAGGCGGCCCTTCCAGCTACCAAAGCCCGGCCCCTTACAGCACACCTGACTACTCAGCTCCCACAGCGGCTGTAGCATCAATTGGAGGTGATCAACTCTCTTTGGAAGCAAACCAAGCTCCTGACACACTATCGGGCATGAGCAAAGAGTCGGTCTTGGGGTTCTGTGAAGCGTTGTCTTGGTTCATGACAAATGGGACTATGTACTGCCTTTACGCTGTATTCTGACAGACCCGTTGTGGCGGCCATCCTGATAGTCTTATGGGCCAGCATGGCCTTGATATTACTATAGAACAACGTTGCGCATGCATGCAGGAACAGGGGGGAACAGCGGGGGGCCAGG